>OGGB01000030.1_pt1 | contig 129637 bp, 111 predicted proteins | sample 1571111 | NCBI WGS metagenome assembly OGGB01 (sample SAMEA2582067, study PRJEB24529) | metagenome | biome: Human gut stool | place: China | collected 2011
CGAGGTGGTATTTCGTTGGCTCTGTCCCATAGAAAAACAAAGCGTAACGAACGCTGTATCAGCTAATTCGCTACGTTTTACCCAAATTTACTTTTTCGCTATGTGTTTATTTTATACTTTTATATAAAATTCTTTTATTTTACAATTTTCAAAGGTTGCTAATATGAGCGGAGGAAGTCAATCAGGCTAGAGTCATTGAAATGGGGGACATCGTTGCCCGACATTTTTCCCTGCCGGTCGATAATATAGTATGAGGGGAATCCGGCGAGATTAAGCATAGTCATTATTCTGTTTGACGTGTCATCATCGGGGATGAAAATGTGTACAGCATTGTGGATGTCGGGCACAAGTTTTGACCATGTCTTCATGTCGGATTTCAGCCACAGAACAGCGAAGACAACATCCTTGTCTTTGAAAAACTGCCGCGCATCCTCTCCGGCGGCAAGACCGGCACGACATGGTCCGCACCAGGTGGCACTCACATCAAGATAAACCGGGCGTGACGGGTAACGCGACTTAAGCCACTCGACGGGATTTACATTGTCGACTTCAAATACGGTGTCGTTTTCCATCACGACCATGGCTCCCGGTTTCAGGACAGAATAATCAATCGAGGCAACATTATCGGCATACACTCGGTCATAATATGCCGTGTCGGCAAATTCACTTCTTGCAGGCGCCTCGACATCGTCATGAGCGGCGGCGTACATCATGTCACGGATGACACTCTTAGGCACACTTTTCAGATAATCGGGACATGAGAACATCAATGCGCTCAGGTGATAGGGAAATATCATCACCTTCACATTTTTCTCATTCATGATGTCAAATATCGGGTCAGTGAAAAATGCCAGCGCCTCATCCAGGCCATTTCCCCTGAAACCTATTGCCTGATTGGCGATACAAAAGAGATTGTCGAGATAAAGAAGCTCGGCGGTCTCAGCCGACAAAGAATTGTCGGAGATATATTTTTCGACCACTTTCTTCGTGCGGTCAACCTCGCTTTTGAATGTCGGCATATACTCCGAAAGCGCAACAGTGTCCGGCAGAAGTGTCACGTCATAATATATCCCGGCAAGATCGCAGAAAGCATGGGAATATTCCTCATTAAGCTGCGAATGGTCGCCTGAAAGATAAAATTCGATCGGAGTCCGCGATGCGTCGATGCTCACAAAAACCGAATCGCCCGGCTCAGCATAGGCGTTGATAAACAGCTTGCGGTTATAATTTATCGTGAATGTATGCCCGCGATAAAACGGCACGACCACATCGAAGCACCCTGAAGAATCAAGCTCGGCGATACATCGTGAACTCTTTTCATAAATGTCACATTCGTTAACCACGAGAGTGCGCGAACCACCTTCCGGAATACCGCGCACGACACCGGAAACCTTTATCGAATTGACCGGCGATGCTATTGCCGACAATGTGAAAACTACTGCAGTAGCTAATGCCGTGAAGAAATCTTTATACATGACATGATGAATTTTGTACTGCTACAAAAGTAAACAAAAAAAGATATCCCGCAAAAGAGTTCCCCACAAATTCCCCTTCAATCCCAAACAATCTTTCTCTCATCGCACTTCGGGATAACGGATCGACAAATTGCATATTTTTAGAGCCGGGATAATAGCTCGGAGCCGGTCATGACATCCATTTTGGAGAATGCGAACAGCTTTTTGCCGAGGTCTTTGAGGGAATGACCGATGTGATAGACCTCTTCATCAATTATCAGGAAGCGGTCGTGAGCCTTGTTACAGGCATGCATAGCCACGCCGTTTTCGGTGAAGGCATAAGGTAGGTACCTAGCTCCACCTCTCCCTTTGTTTGAGGTCACAAATTGTGACCTCAAACACTCTTCTTTTGTCAACTGAAACATAAAGTCGGGTGGAAAGCGCTGAATATTACGCTTAACCGCCTGATTAAGCACCTTAGTCTCAACGTCATATAACTTGGCTAAATCACTGTCGAGCATCACCTGCTCATCGCGCACGGCATATATCAGAGATTCAATGTTAATAGTTGCGGGCAGTCGGTCGACGGGATTCCCTGCCGGAGGCTCATTAAGATTTACGGGGCGTTCTTGCATGGAAATATAAATTTTTCGTGCTAAAATATTTCCGCTAATATACAAATATTTTCAAACACATACACCTGATTAGTAAAATAATATCGTTAGCGATAGATTGTTACCAATCACGTCACCAGGCGGCAAGAGTCAGCAGCGGAACAACTTTTTGAGATGCACGATTATGAATTTGTCAAGATTATGAATGAGGAAACTGAAAAGCAATGTGCCCCCAACAACCGCCCCCACATAGAGACCGCTCATCAAGTCGGGAAACAGCAGCATAACTACAGAAGATACCATGCCATGACTCAGATAAGTCTCATACGAGATATTTCCCAGGAATCTTGTGACCGGATTGTCCAATCTGATTTTTACAGTAGTCAGGAAATAAAATATGATTATACTTAACCCCAGCACTATCTTTAGCAGATATTCACCCCATAACCATACCTCCTTGTTGATTTCATACGCTACACCCAATATCGCTGCGGCAATAAGAGAAATCACCCATTTAACCGGCTGCTTCTTCATGAGCCACTGCTTTATCCCGGCAAAATGACGTATCAGAATAAGCCCCCACACAAGTCCGAGACGCTCATAACACCAACCCAACTGAGCCGACACTACATCGCCATCCTTGGATAAATAAAGATACAAGCTGCTCAGACAAACCCACAAAATGAGTATCACATCGCCGATTACGACTCTCAAATTGAATTTCCGGGATAAGAGGTTAACTATATAAAACAGCAGGCAATACTCCAACAAAATCTTGATATAGTCGTTGACACCTAAAATCTGACTTAATCCTACGGACTTTCCAAACAGGCAGAGCACCAACACAATAGCTATGTTGACAACAAAATTCGGCACAAGTAGCGATACAAGCCTATTGACGGGGAAAGTCTTAAGATACGATTCTTTATGCTCGACTCCATATTGCATACCGTAAGCTGAAATCAAAAAGAACCCGGTTACACCTATATAGGCAAAACTGCCGAGAGCATCCTGAAGAAGATTCTGTTTATCTACAGGAATATGCACAAAAATCACGATAATCGAACACAGCCCCTTCAATGTATTGGTGTACTCCTTATCGAAGAAGCTCTCGCCATGCTCCGACTTTTTACTTTTCCAGATTACTGACAAAAACAATATCAGTATAATCAGAAATGTCAATAAGATATTTAACATAGATAATTAGCCCGTGATTCGTTTAATGTAATGCAAACCAAAATTAAGTGATTAAGAACCCTTATTATTCATATCTCTTTTCAGGCAGAGATCGATGAGCAACACTGCATGTTCTTTCTCTTCTTGTGGTGCGTCTTTCGGGCGCCATGCCACAATAAAACGGATAGATGCAGAAGTTACGAAATATCCTTTTTCAATCCAGAGTCGCAAATCTCCCTGCATCTTCTGCGATAATTGGGCGACAGCCAAGCCAGTATCGCTCTCATAAAGATAGTTATTGTCAAACCGAAGAGTCTGACCAGCCCTAAACGAAAGGATTTCATTTTTTCGCGACTTGAAGAAGCCGAGGTTAACATCCTTGTGTGATAGCTGCAACACAATCTCGTCAGGCATATCGTACTGGCGGGTATCGACGTGATGCTCATCAGCAGGCATACGGTCGAAGAGAGAATCATCAGAATGGATAAACAGCCGTTCTTTTGCACGGGTGGCACCTACATAATATCGTCGTAGCACCTCATCCATAAGATGCTGAGGTTTAGTAACCAGCATGTAGACATCATCAAATTCACGCCCCTTTGATTTATGGATAGTGGAGACAACAACATCCGCACCTGAAAGATCACAAAAATCCTCAACTGACGATTCAAATACAAACTCCTTGAAGTCGGTATAATATTTCGCTTTATTGGTCTGTTCAAATATAGAGAGGCATCGTTGCAGGTAATGAAGAGTTGACGAATCGGCATATCTGGCGAATGTCCTATGTTTCGCCATTTCCCATACTTCGTCCGTTATAATCGGCACATGTGAGCCATGGTTTACTTGCTTGAGGAACATACGTACTTCTGCCATATTCCAGAACCGGAAACCATTCATGCTCTGCACCAGCTTGCTGTTCAACCCGTGCTTGCGCAACAATGCCACAAGAATAACGGCGTCCTCATTAGTCTGAGTCAATACACAAACTGAACCTCTCCCACGATGAGTCAGCAGATTATTGACAAGTGGCTGATACATTATTCGCGAGACATGATGATGAATGCTGACAAAGCCCTCCTTATTATTCATGGAAACGATAGGATGACTCTTCATTCGTCCACCGATACCGTTCACAAATACATTTGCAAAATCAACCACATGCCGTGAACTCCGATAGTTCTCCGTCATCTCAACAAGCCGGGCTTCCGACTCCCTCAGCAGTTGAGCCATGTAGCGGGAATTTGACCCGCGGAATTCAAATATATTTTGGTCATCATCGCCGACGGCAATAACGCGCATCTCTTCGTTGGATTTCATTAAAGCATGTACCAAGGCATACTCCTCATAGCTCATGTCTTGTGCTTCATCTATGACCAAAACCGTCTTGGCGATACGATTAGGCTCCACTTCTCCATTTTCAATCATCAGGGCGGCGTGTGCCACGACATCCTTCGCGTCATCAAGATTGCCGATTTTGCCCAAGAGGTCAAAGCAATAGGAATGAAACGTCTTTATTTCGACAAAGTGCGCGGCATTGCCGATAAGCCCGAGCAGCCGTTGCTTGAACTCTATCGCCGCTGCACGTGAAAAAGTGAGCATCAATAACTGTTCATGCTTGACATCTTCAAGCAACAGCAATGAGGCGAGCTTATGTACCAGTACGCGCGTCTTTCCGCTGCCCGGACCTGCAGCCACTACGATACAACGCGACTCCTTGTCGGAGATAATCTCCATCTGTTTTTCAGAGAGAGCACCAAAAATATGCTTATACTTCTCCGGGGTGACATTCCTCTCGATATCATGTACACGTTCACCTTTGAAATATTTCGCGACAAACCGCCTGTAATCCATCTGAAAGTAATCTTGTACATACTGCAGTGCGGCGTTGTAGTCACGCACCATCAGATTGGCATATTCCCCCACGATATGCACTTGCTGAATCTTCTGCTTGTAAAATTCGCTGAGCATGCGATAGTCATCCTGTTTATAACGCGAGCGGCTATCCTTGATACGGCGTATGTCCATGGCATTATATAGCACAAGGAAACCACCTTCAAGTTTCAAGGCACCGATCTTTGACAGATAGAGCAATGACTCCTCAACATCCTCAATCTGGATATCCTGCATGGTTCCTAACAGAGTGTTTCCTTTTGCCTTCAAGTCATTCAACAGCTCCACCACGGAGAACTGCACACCATTATTCTTAGCCCCCTCTTCTGCGACCGGCGATATAAGAGCGTAGAGCCATCCGATCGTAAAATGACATATCTCCATACGCTTCTCAAAGCGCCTAAGGGTTGATTCCATGTCTACTTGACGAGTCAATTCAATATTGCGGGAGCCATCCTCCTTTTTACGTGTATAGCCTTTGACCGTCAGGAAATATAATAATGTGCGGATATCCTTTTCCGTAGCGGTATCTACACCATCTTTCTGTGCATTGTCGTTCAGCTGCTTATATGAAATATAGATCGAGTCATCAGATATATGACAGAGAATATAACGCTCAAGTTTCATAAACCGTTCCAACAGGCGTTTAGATTTACCTTCAGATTCTCCCGCATCATTCAAAAATGCGGAAATATCTTTTGAGTCGGCAAGAATACCTTCCTGCCGCATACGCTCCACGCTGGACACTACGTCACCCTTGCTCAACCCGAGAATGTCAGCAAGATAATCTACGCGCGATTCCGCTTCAGCACCTTGAGCCTTGGCAATGTACTTTTGTGATATAAGCGACTTTATGATGCGTACTGCTCTCTCTATCTCTTCATTATCGAAAAGCAAGGATTCGGTGATACGCTTGCGCGCCTCATCAACATTTTTCACGGTTATACCTGTAGCATAGACATGAGGCACGTTATTTCCGCGCTCAATGTAACCAGCCTGCTCCAATGCCGCCAGGGCTGTGCGCACACGTGTCTCTATGTCGGATACCGAGTCGTCCCATCCTGCCTTGCGGGCTATCTCCAAGGCTGAGCAACATGCGCGCACTCGTTGCCGGGTTAAATCCTTGACCGCCTTCCACACTTGTTGTATCTCACTGATACTTAACTTTGTCTGATTAAGAAGAATAAAATGTTTATCAAGGTCGGCATCGTTATACAACACAAAACACCGCGCTTCAAGATGCGGGTCACGACCGGCACGACCTGCTTCCTGGACATAATTCTCCAATGAATCGGAAATGTCGTAGTGTATCACCAGTCCCACATCTTTTTTATCAACTCCCATTCCGAAGGCGGATGTTGCCACAATGATGCGCACCCTGTCGTTCATGAATGCTTCTTGATTGGCAATCTTGTCGTCCGGATCCATCTTGCCATTAAAGGGCAAAGCCTTGAAACCGTCGCGCGTGAGTTTTTCAGCCAACTGCCACGTTCGCTTGGTACGGGACACATACACGATGGCGGGGCATGATGATTCGGCTATCAATGAACGCAATTTCATGTACTTGTCATCATCCGTTTCGGCATGGATTACGGAATAACGCAGATTGGTACGGACTGCCTTGGACGCAAAAATCTGAAGGTCGAGGTCGAGTGTCTGCTTAAAATAGTCGCAAATATCCTGTATCACCTTCTGCTTTGCTGTCGCCGTGAAGCACGATACCGGTATTGGCTCATGACACTTTTTATTTTTCTGATATTGTCTGATAAACTTGCCTATGTATAGATAATCTACCCGGAAATCCTGTCCCCAGGAGGAAAAACAATGTGCTTCGTCTATCACAATGCGTACGACATGGCGTCCTAGCAATATCTTCTCTATCGTCTTCGACCGCAGCATCTCGGGAGAAATGTACAACAGCGATGCATCACCGTTCATCACACGCTGAATCGCCTCAGAGCGGCTGATGGGGTCGAGCAAACCATTGATGGTAACAGCATCGGTAATACCCCTTTCGGCAAGGTTGTCCACTTGGTCTTTCATTAACGACTGCAAGGGGGAGATGACGACTGTAAGACCGTGTACCGACCGTCCCTCCATCAAGGCAGGCAATTGGAATGTTAGTGATTTGCCGCCTCCGGTGGGAAAAATTGCCAACAATGATTTATGCCCTACGGCAGCATTGACGGCATTTTCCTGTAGCGGTTCTCCGTCATAAATGCGAAACTTGTCAAAACCGAAAAAACGCTTTAAGTTGACATGCACATCAAGTTCATTATTGCAATATGAGCACCCTTCCCTACATTTGACATGGCGGAGCACTCTCACCAGATTCTCCACATTAGGGTAATTATGTAGCACCCATGCCGGCGTAATCGAACGATAGTCGGTAGTGTCTATCAGCGCAAGTGCGTATGCCAATTCACATGGATACTGATTTATAGCATTTTCAATCTCGGCATGTTCGCAAATTTTACCTCGGTATTCCGAACGAATCAGTCCAACCAATGACTCTTTACTCCCGGCTTTAGCGTTGACAAAAGCCAGAAAACCATTGAACTCATCATAATCTTGAAGCAGCGTTGAAAAAATCAACTGCCTTGATGGGGATAGGCTTTCCCATCGAGCCACCTCATCCATCAGCAAGTCACGGGCTTTCTCGCAGTCGTTGACAGGATTATTCATCTGCTCGCTTACCAACTTGTCATCTTTCAGCAGACGATGGTAAGGACGTTCCGGGAAAAGCAACGGTGACAAAAACAGCGTGTCGACAAGCAAACATCTTCTGACCTCATCGCCAAACAGATATTTGGCATCATGGTGTATGATGTTGTGACCGCAGACAAAATCCACATCCTTCAAAAAATTCCTCAACTCCCGCCTGTCGGCTGAATGGAATACCGCACCATTCCACAGTAAAGCCCCGATGTCATGAATCCTCTTATCCTTTAATCCGACCTCGACATCGACAAAACCATAGCTGGACGGATTATGTGACACATCGCGTGACCGGGGTCGTTTATTCTCCGCCCCGTTGAACGTGTCTATGATTTTATTCCAGAAGGACATCTATTTTTAAACAAGAATCCCAAATAGCCGGGTTAAGTCAAATCAGCATGTGTCTTATCTCAATCTTCTATGCGACCGCTCTCCGGTACGTCGGCAAGCCGCTCGTTGACATACTCTATGTCCATCATGGCATCATCGACCCATGCCGACAGGGTATTGAAATTCTCGAATCCGAAGTTTTCGGCAAGCTCTTTCTTCTGCCGGGAAGTCAACTTATCAGGAGCGGAGAACGCTTCCCTCAACCGCAAGTAGGACGATACACCCCCGCAATCTTCAATCGGCTGGAAATCACACTTCCATTTCGTGCATGTCGCAACTTCACCGGCACGCTCCATTACATCAAGCACACTGACTGTAAAAATCCAGTCATCGCCGAAGTCATAGACATATTCGAGCTTGTCGCCTTTCTTGGCAAGAAAGGCAGTCACAGGAGTGACATCGGCATCATGGGTACAGTCATCTAATCCGAAGCCCATTTCATCTTCCATCGGAATTCCTATCTGCAATCCAGGGTCATACGCCTGACGTTGAAACTGCCATAGATGACAATTTTCCAACCCGGTCACAGCCTGGATGGCATGATGAAGCTGAGAAAAATTAAAATCAGCCGGGATGACTATCTCGCGCCACATAGGCGGCTTGGTGACATCCTTCATCTGCACCTTTATACGCAGTGATTTCTTGTCGGCATCGGGCATGGCACGTGCGTCCTTGACCTCCCGACGAGGAGCGCTACCAAACCCGAGGTCATCAGACATTGACAATATACGCTCACGCTGCTCCGCCAACGACTTGTCATCAGCCAGAAAAGCGTCATACTCTTCCGGGGAAATACCCATCTCAGCCATTGCTGTCATGAGCATCAGCTTCATGCTTTCAAATTCCATCATATCCTTATCGGATTGAGTTGCCTTATCGTGACCGAACTGTATCGGGGCATCAAGAATCACGTTACGTTTCTTAGCCATATCTTCTTTTTCTAAGTTGCTTCACAAATCTACCACATATCTCCAACAAATCCAACAACCTGTGATTAAAATATCCCGTTCACTTTTATTTTTTCGGTGATTAGTTTGCGCGGATGCAAAATTTTATTAAATTTGCCAAATGGGTAATCCCTTGTTTTTGAGGGATATGCTCAGTAAGTAGCACCACAATCATCCTTTAATTACATTATCATGAAGAAGCTTCTTGCATTTGTCTTTTTGACCGTTACGCTTGCTTTGGCGGCAGATAACTATCAGATTTCGTTCAATGCTTGTCTGAGCGACGGCAAACTTCAGGCTGCCGACAGCATACTTGATGAATGGAGTCGCGCGACTCCGACTGACCCGGAGCTTTTCCCCGCGAGGTTTAATCTGCTCCTTAACCGCGCCACCAGTGACGCGACAGGGCGCGATTCACTCGTTGACTGCGCTTTTGCGGAGATTGACCGGGGGATAGCCGTTTACCCCGACCGCATTGATTTCCGGCTCTGCAAGGCAGAAGCGGCATCGGTCGAAGGTAGATGGAGTGCTGTAATCGAAGCGGTCGACGGTATGCTGGATTATGATGTCGAAAATGGCGGTCACTGGCTCGGAATAGGGAATACATTGCTGACCAATGCTGCTACTCTCCTTGCCGATGCTGTATTCGAGCGTCTCGGCGATATTTATAGCTCTGATTCGCGTACCGTAGTCAATTCAGCCCTGTCAACTGCCGATAAGGCGGCGAAGCGCTTCGGCAACGATGTCAGGATTCTCAATATGGCGGGCAATCTCAATTTCGGCGTTGCAAACAACGATGCCGCACTGAGATACTTTGAAGAAGCTGCGCTTATCGCCCCCGACGATGCCATACCACTTACCAATATAGGCTACATCAAATATCAGCAGGGCGACAGCGTCAAGGCTCTTGAAATATTCCGCAAGATAGAGAGAGGTGACTATGATGAAGAGAGCCGGAATATTGCACGACAAATGATTGCGCAGATAACCACCCCTGTTCAGAACATGCCGGAATATTTCTACTTTTTCCGCTATATGCCCCAGATTGCCGAGCAAGTCACAAGTGCCGCCTCTCTTCTTGACGTAAAAATGATTAACAGCCAAATTCCGGCTTCTAACAAACTACGCTCGCCGTTTGCCGATACCGATATCAAGGTTGACGACATCCCGCAACTCGACGGAGAGCCAAAGGTCGTAGTGTGGACTTTTCCGATGCCTAAGAAGATACCTATGTGTCGCTACATTGCTTTCGTTGCCGACGGCAAAGGGAAGCACAAGATATTGACACTTGAAAAATCACTGGAAAACTATTGGATTGTGGGCACGATGAAAGGCACCGAACACTCCAATTTCAGCGACGTGCCCTATCCAGATGACGCCGCGGCATTTGTCGAGGCTCTCCGCAAAAAGAGACTTCTGAAGTAAGCAAGCAGACCTCCTGCATCATGGCAAAGTCATGGAGCGCTTGTTGTGAGTTTTTGGAGGGACGGAGTGCTACCGGCGACGCCCATCTCGGGCATGTGTTTCCCGACGGACCGCGTTCAAAAGGCGGATTGAGATATTGCATCAACAGCGCCTCGCTCCGGTTCATTCCCGAATCGGAAATGGAGGCTGCGGGCTACGGCGAATACCTGCCGCTTCTCGACCGGAAATGACTTATGAAGTACATACACATGGCACATTTCAGAATCCGGGATACTCACCCCATTAGCGCATCGAGGCTTGACCGAGATAAACCCCGGAATATGGTCGCATATTAGCCACGCCATCGCTTGCGGCGCTCTACTCCAGCAAAGAAAGCCACGGGGTAAAACCGTATAAAACAGCAATGACCAAGAAAACTATTCTTTTCTTAGCCATTGCTTATAAGTGAGCTATGTGGATTTTATCGCTCAATATTCGTCCTCGTTGAAGAAAGCTTCAATGACTTTAAATTAACATCTTATATCATTGCTCTAAATAATAGGCAAGTGAATTTGGCGAGCAAAGACGATGGAAAGCTATTGAATTCTCAATCAAATCTTCTGCCTGTCATGATTTTCTGTTCAGGATTTATAATTTTTGAACAGAAACCTTAGAATACTGTTCAAAAATCGCGATTTATGAACAGTATTCTTCTAATACTTTTCATAAATCACCAATTCTGAAAAGCTTTATTGCTTCTCAGATACGGATTCGATAGGCGCAATACTACCAAAGTGATTGGAGTCTGAAACGCTCATGAAGAGATTTATCAAAGGAAGATTCATATAATAATAAGATCTTCCTATCTTTATTCTTTCAATTAACCCGGTCTCAACCAAAGCGTTTAAATATCTGTTTGCCGTGATTCGACTAACCATCATTTCTTTTTCAAGAAATTCCACTTTAGTATAAGGATGGAAGAAAAGGTTATTCAAAAGTTCGTGTCGATACTGTTTCCCAAATTTAGGGCGGAGTACGGTCTTGAATTCAACCATCAGCTTGGAGATACCCTTGACAAGACGGGTAGTTTCGATTGCTGTTTCTTCAATTCCCTTTAGCATGAACAGAATCCATGCTTCCCATTGTGTCGCATTATCATCATTCTTGTCTCTGATTGCCTGAATCAGCCGATAATATTCTCCTTTATTATGAGTGATATAACGGCTAAGATAAAGAATCGGCAGATCAAGACATCCGGTAAGAACAAGATATAAGACGCAAATGATACGTCCGGTCCTGCCATTCCCGTCGTAGAATGGGTGTATGCTCTCAAACTGATGGTGGATGATAGCCAGCTTGATAAGGGGATCCAAATCGGAGAGACGTTCATCGTTTATGAAGCGTTCCAGATTATCCATCAACTCCAAGATGGTCTGCTTATCTTGCGGAGGCGTGTACACTGTCTTCCCATCCGAGCGTTTCAATGCTGTACCGGGCACACTTCGGAAGCCAGCGGAGTTATGCTCAAGCATCTTCTGAATCTCCTTGATTACTGAAGAAGTCAGCACTCCTTTTTCCTTGACAAGGTGAAAGCCCTGTTGTAGCGCTTCTCTATAATTGAGAACCTCTTTTGTAGCGGCATTAGCAACAAAATTTGACAACGACTCAGCAGCTCCTTGATATAGGTCATCTTGAGTAGTAACAATATTCTCCACCTCAGAACTATCCTTTGCCTCCTGTAAGGTGAGAGTGCTTACAAGTATATTCTCATTAGGTATCGTCAATGCTACTCCCTTTAACTCAGCTAAGCGTCGATTAGCCTGGTTAAGCTGTTTGAGAATTGCCTTGGTTTCCAGATCATACGCAAGTGGCAAATGTGGGATATTGTATTCGCTCATAAACATCGTGATTGTATGAATACAAAATTAACCGATGCGGATGACTGTAGCAAGAAATATGCTTAGTAACATATTTTCAGTTCATGACCGACTGCCGACGATATTTTCCCAAAGTGCATTGTCTTTTCTGCCTGCCCATAATTTGAGTTGCTATCCAAAATGCAGAAATATTTTCTGCAAATGCAGCGAATTTAGGGACGTAAATCAAGCGATTTAGGGCGAAAAATAAGGATGTCGGAGATTTGCTGCGTCCCCAACATCCTGTAAATGAGCTTGTATTTCAGCGCGTTTTATCGCGTTTTGTTTAGTATTCCTCCTCGTTGAAGATGTGTGAATAAATTGCTTATCAGACAGTTATCTTGATTTCGCAGAAATTAGACAAGCAAACTTTGCTGTAAAAGGCGATAAAATGCTCCGTGTCGATAATCATTTTACGATGATTTTCTTAGTCTTATTGTCTTGGCGAATTATATATATCCCTGAAGAAAGATTTTTGAGATTATCTCGATTGCAATCCTTCTTGATTAATAATCCATGCACGTTGTAAATATCGAAGCTTTCATCAGCATCGGTGAATATGTTGTCTATGCCTGAAATACTCGTAATTATGCATTCTGCAGACAAATCAGAACCATCGGTTGTCCGTGCCGAAATAATACAACTACCATCTTTGATTACGTTTACAAGACCATTGTTGTCGACTGTTGCTATACTTATATCGCTCGATGTCCATTCAATAGTCTTATTTTCCGCTTCGTCCGGAGTTATTATGGCGTTGATTTGAAATATCTCACCTTCAAAACCGGACCATTCAGCCGGGTCAAGTGAGATTGACTCAACAAGAACAGGTTTGACGATAACAGAACAAGACGCGGAAACGCCGGAGCCATCTGCTGCTGAAGCTGTAATTATACATTCGCCGATTCCAATAGCCGTCACCAATCCGTCACTATTGACAGTAGCCACCGACTCATCACCCGAAGACCACGTCAACGTCAAGTCATCTGCATTTGCAGGCAGTATTCTTGCATTAACCTGTAAACTCTGTCCCTTTGTGCAAATCCATTCAGCCGGGTCAAGTGAGATTGACTCAACAAGTACAGGCTTGACGGTGACAGAACAAGACGCGGAAACGCCGGAGCCATCTGCTGCTGAAGCAGTAATTACACATTCGCCGATTCCAACAGCCGTCACCAATCCGTCATTATTGACAGTAGCCACCGACACATCGCCCGATGACCATTCGATAGTTTTATCAGTGGCATTCTCGGGAAAAGACAAGACTTCAATTCGGAACGACTCGTTTCTTACACCAGACCATTCCGTTGGATTGATAGATATATTCTCCACAAAAACCGGATTGACTCTAATCATACATGTCGCAAAAATATCGTTATTATTGAGGGATGCAACTGTTATTTCGCAAGTGCCTATATTATGTGCACTAACAATTCCCATTTGATTGACAGAGGCAATGTTATTGTCACTTGAAGACCACACCAATTGATTTTCAGTAGCGTAATCCGGTTTAAGTTGTGGAATTAAATGCAACTCTTGATTTATAAGAATGTCATAATCAGTTTCTTCAAAAGAAATAGATTCAATCTCTATATTAAAAAAAGGCCGCCAAACACTGTCTGTAATATATCTTTCGATTGAACCATCCGGAATCTTCACATTTACATTTTTATATTGTTCTGTAGTAAACGAGTTCATCTTTGGGGGATTAGCCGCTTTTGATACAATTTCAGATAGGCGTTCGCATTTACTTGGACTTAAAGCCCTCCCGTCATTAACAAATTCACCTAATTCAAGTGATACTAAATCAATAATCAATGAATTTTTAGAACAGTTTCTACCTAAATATAAATGAGTAATATTATGAGGAAAAGCATTATTTTCAAATTCCAACGGAGAATTACTATCATCAATCGTGAGTTGTGATATACAATTGCATCCTTTAAATGCATTATTCCCTATAGTTTTGATCGAATTCGGAATTTTAATTGAACGAAGTGATTCGCAATATGCAAACATATCGGGATTAATTTCGGTGACTTTATTACCAATTATCACTTTACTTAATCCTTTTTGGTTATAAAAATAAGTCCGTTGTAGATTTCTTCCCAGATAAACATATTCCAAAGAATTTTTCGCAAACAATTCTTTATCAGCATAGTAGTCAGTTTTTAATGGGGTATCACTATCTTCAAGGATTAATGTCTTAAGACTGTTACAATCTGCAAAAGAACGGTGCCATGACTCGACGGATTTCGGTATAGTAATGGTTGTAAGAGATTTGCAATAATAAAATGCACAGTATCCTAATTCGATTAGTGAAGATGGTAATTTTACTGATTCAAGACTCGTACAACCCCAAAAAGCCTGATCTCCTATCTTAGTTACGGAATTGGCTATAATCAGATTATCTAATGATTCGCAATTATAGAATTGATTATCTACAATCGAAGTTACATTTCCCCCAATAGTAACCGACTTTAAAGACTTAAACTCGCAAAATGGGCTATAAAAGTCCGTGTAAGCAATGTCTCTTCCCTGGTATAGAGATTCCAATTGAGTTTTTCCAAAAATTTCACTACCAAGGATATTATCAGTGACGAAAGTCAACAAATCAGCGGTATCTTCAATTGTCAAATACCGTAAATTTATGCAATTATAAAATGCTCCATGATCAATTTTTTGAACTGATCTCGGTATTGTTATCGATTCTAACGAGGAGCATCCGGAAAATGCATACTGTTCAATTGAAGATACGTTATTACCCCAATTTACAACTTTTAGTGATTCACAACCTGAGAATGTAAAACTCTCGATACTCTTTATATTATCGTTTAGTGTTATTGATTGTAGATTCTTACAGTCTAAAAATGCATGATTTCCAATGTAATTAACTAAATCACCAATGACAATATTTTTTAAAGATACGCATCCTTGGAATGAATAAGAGTCCAAATATTTTACACTCTCAGGAATTACAATTTCTGTCAGACTGGTACAGCCTGAAAATGCATGCATTGCAATAGTCCTTATTGATTTAGGCATCGTTATACTTGTAAGATTTTCACATAATGAAAAAGCACCCCTTCCAATTTCTGTAACACTATAATCCACACCATCATGTGTTATAATTTCCGGAATAATAATGGAACCTTCATAAGATTCAGGTCCCTTCTGAACACTAACTTCTGAGCCGGATTTCTTCAGAAAATAAATGCCATCACTGAAAAAATCATAATTATAAGCGTGGGCAACTATTGGAGATAACAAGCCGACTAAAATTAAAATCAAATTTTTCATAAATCGATATTGTTTGTCGTAAGAATATATCATAATTAAGTCAAACTAAATTTCAACGTCAAAATACTTTAAAAACACTTCCATTACTTTGGATTGACCTACTCAAACCGTCTTTATCGGTAAATAGAGTAAACTCATTAATTCCCAGTCGCGAAAGGCTTTTAAGAACCGAGGATTTATCTTTAGCCTCAATTACACATGATTTAAGATTTGTCTCATAGGAAGGAAAGAAATTCAAGTTACGCTTATCCGTTCCCCAAAGAGTAAAACAACCTTGCTGCGTTTTAACTCTTTCATCCATATATCTACCTATGATTGGTAGCGGTTCCTCAAGTTCTCTGCTGTTTATATCATAGTTGAACTTCACCTTGACAAATTTGCATATCTCCTCAAAAGTCCAGTTAAGGGCAGCGCAAAGTCTTGCCTGTCTCATTATCTCCGGATAATAAGTAGGAACTGATTTGTTAGGTTTGAGTTTCTTATAACTGTTCCATGGATTCAAGGCATACACTATTGCATCTTTATCATCTAACTCTTTACTTGAGCATGCAAAGAAAAGAGCCACAAGGGGAGAAATACTCCAATCAAGAAGCCTTGTGGGAATGAAATGATGTTGCATTTCTATAAGAATACGCTCCATCGAAGATAAATAGTCGCAATCCTTCACAAATGCCTGCTTGTAGTCCAAAATTATTGTTCTCTCATCGTATATTGAGTTTCTGAACACTGCGGGTAGCAATAACCATTGTTTGTCTGCATGACCTCTGAAAAATAAAGGACGCCTATTGAAACTTAATCCTTCGTAACAATCTTGAATCCACCGCAAATAGTCCGATAGAATCGAAGACCCTTTGGATGAAATTATATCATTATTCATGATTATAGTTTGCCGCGGTCATCCTCTCGTTGGCGTTTGATTGGTTTATACGAGAAAAGCGTAGGAATCTGTATCTGTTACCGTCCTACTGCTTGAGGCTTCTCGCATTGCCCATCGATAGTCGGACGGCAACGAAGAAGCCCTACGCTTGTATATGCAATCAGTGCGTCCGGCTCTATTCCTCTCGAAATATCGTGCCGGATGCAAGATAATTACATATCCACGGGCATCTACCGTTGCTCAATCCCTGACTATCGATAGAAATTTTGCGAGAATTTCAAGCAGTCAAGAATCAGCGCGGATAAACGCTTTTCATTATGTCTTACCTCCCGCCCTCGTCCCCGCTACCGGGGCTTCAAACGGTCTGCATTCGCAAATGTAATAATAATTTGTGAGAATCCGATTATTAGTAATAACTAATTTTTAATAAGTAACTCGCAAATTAGCTGATATATAATTATTATGAAGTATTTGCGAGGGATTTTACGGGTGGAAAGAAGGAATGTAGCGAGCTACATGACTGATTGACAGCCGGGAAATCACCGGAAAGACGAATAAGGATATATCAGCCCATAGGGTTACTGGAATAAAAACTTATAAACTAATTTTTAAGAGTTACTTACATTCACGCATATTACGTTAATTACTACGTTAGAGCTGAGTCAGGCTCATCATTCCATGCCTCTTCATCATGCGGCTATAGGCAAAATGACAGTTCATTTCTCGATAAAATATAAGTAGACAAGGTAAGTTGCCTGATTAGAGCGGCTTACCTTGATGGCGGGATTGAGGCTTCCTATTCCTTTATGGAATCGAGCTCGCGGAATAGCCTGATATATTGTGGCCAATAATGCACTACGCTGAAGATGACGGCAACCGCAAGACCCGCTGCCATAGCCCAAAAACCGGTGCGGTTATATGCCCACGCATTTGGTAACAAGAGCGTAAGCAGGATTACTATACCTATGCCGAATACAATTTCGCCGGACAACACGAGCAGTCTTAGCCTGGCTGTCCTGGAGAATAATTCTGCCGGCGGTAGAGCCGCGATGTTGATGTTGCGGAGTTTGATATACATGAAAATATACCAGATAGCACCGAGAAGCAGATATATTACGAGGTATATTTTAAGAGTGACAGGGAACGAACGAGGATTTATGCCGCCGATTGCCGCTGCTGCGAATACAGCCGCAAGAATCAGGCAACCTATAAATCCCTGACGGAATTTCTTCAGAATTTTTGTTTGTGCCGTTTCGGAAGCCGATATATTTATCTTAATCTCAGTGTCGGTCTTGGCAAGTACCTGTTCAAGGGTAGACATGCTTTTTTTGAGTTCATCGAGTTGCATATTACATCTGTTTTGAGAGTTTGTCTTTTATCCGGTGAATTTTTGTCGCAACGGTATTGCGTTTCATTCCAAGAGTGTCGGCTATTTCATCATACGAAAATTCATCGAGCCACAGGAGAATTATTGCTTTTTCCATATCTTCAAGCCGGTCAATCAGGGAGTGCAGGTGTTGAAGATTTTCCCGCTGCGCATCGTCAATCGCTGCCGCGACATCAATAAGCCCGAAATCAACCGAAACCGTCTCTATACGTCTTCTTGATGAGCGCAATGTCATGAGCGCTGAATTTACCGCTACCCTGTAAATCCATGTCGACATTTCACTCCGACCTTTAAACTGATTTATTCCCAGCCAGATATTGACATAGATTTCTTGCCGGAGATCATCGAACGGCACTTTTTCGGAAGCATAGAAGTAGCTGACCTTGTTGATAATCGGGGAGTGCCGTTTGATAAGCTCGTCAAAATCCCTTTCGTTTATTGGTGGACTTTCCATATTGAATTTGTTTTGCCCCGTTAGATGCAATTTTAATCCTGAAAGTTTCATCATTCCGAAATTTCTTGAGGCTTTTTGCCCGGCAAATGCAAAATTACGAATCCCCAATGATTAAACATCACCGTTTCGACACATAATATCGAAGAGCGACCCCCTGTCGACATCTATCCGCGAGGTTAATTAAGCAAATATACCCGAAAGAAGATGAGTATTGGATTGTGGAGATAGTATAAGTGCCACACATTTAATTGATGCGCATGCTGATAATTTCAAGATTTGTCATTATCCCGTAAAAGGACGGAGCATCGCCCATTACCATGCTTGCAACAATATTCTTGTAATCGCCCTACCATTCTCTGCGCGTTACTACTTTTGGCCAATCCTTAGAGACTTGGTAAAGAAAACCGGTCGCGTCGTTATGTGGGGCACCGGTAAGCGCTTTGTCAAGCTGGCGAAGTTCCATGAACTTTTTTTAAGGACGATTGACAGCTAAAAATCATTTGCCATCCACCTAATCCAAACTATTCCAATTTTGCAAAATTGGAATAGTTTGGATTAGGTTACTTTATCAATAGCGGATGAAAATGACGGTCCTTGAATATATCCTTTCTTTTGTTTATTAAAAGATATTTCTGAAATAATACCTCTGTTTACGAGACCTTGGATATCGTGCTTGGCTGTTGTTGGACTGACAATAAGTCGCGATGACACATCTTTAACAGTCAACACAAGTTTCTCGTCTTCAAGAAACATATAAATTATTTCTGCCTGACGCTGATTTATATTACCTATTCTCAAAAGACGGCTCATATCTTTCTGTTCTGCAGTCTTTTTCGATATATATTTCTTTAACTCTTCAAAGGATTTATTTAAAGCATCTAAATGATATGTAATGAAGTAGCTCATATCATTGTTGTCTGCCTCTACTTTTAAAAAAGCCTTTTCATACGAAGCCTTCGAATGGTATATTATTCTTGAAATTGAAAGGTATTCGGTCAACCAATAACCCTCTTTGAGCATAAACCAATGAAATAGAGCCCTCGCTGTTCGCCCATTTCCATCTACAAAAGGGTGAATATAAGCAATGAAAAAATGAACAATCGCAGCTTTAATAACCGGATGTATAAAGTAGTTTATATCATTAGTATTAGCAAATTCTACAAGCCATTGCATCGCTTGGGCAATCTCTAAATAATCGGGTGGCGTATGGACAACTTCACCGGTAATTGCGTTACCAACAACGACATCATTATTCTCTCTGAAGTGACCACTATCCTTTGGATTGTCCAGGGTTTGGTCTGTAATCAAAGAATGTATTTTACAAATTAACTCAATGGATAATGGTTTGTCGATATGCGTTGAAAGATAGTTTATCGTCTGATAATTATTATATATCATTCTCTGCGATTTATCTTTTGGCGCAATTTTCTTCCGAAGCATGTCCTTTGCTACTTTTCTGGTAGTGGAAGCACCCTCCATTTGACTTGAAGAAATAGCCTCCTCCATTATAGAGCCAATCAAATATCTCTCGCGATTTCTTTGAGGTATAATTGATTCGCTACCCCATAATCCGCCAAACTTCATGTCAAACTCATGACAAAGTCTCATCATTTTATTAGTTAGACTGAAAGCTAGATGATACGGGTGGTAGACTTTAATATTTTTAGATTCTCTTAATTTCTTGAGAAAAGCCCATAAATTAATTCCTTCTATGCCACTGGGTGTTTTTTTATATTTGATATCGCTCCAATATACATAGTCATCTTGGAGTTTATTCAAATATGCTATATCGGATTCACACAGAGTCGTCCAGTCAAGAGCTTTAAGTGAGTCTGTTAGAATGGGAGGGCGCTCAATCATAATTGCATTATTAAATTGGAATGCAAATATACGAAAACTATTCCAATTTTACAAAATTGGAATAGTTTGGAACATCTTTAGAATTTCAATAGTTTTTTCTGTCACTCAGCTTCGTTAAGACTATATCAGTCAGACGTCATAAACAATACAATCCAGAAAATAGAAACATCATACATTTCAGAATCCAAGATACCCATACCAGTCGGAAGATATAATGTATTTTAGCCAAACTTATCCTAAATCACATCTCTAACCTCCTGAATCTCAATAACCACAACTTGCAGCAAAAGGATACTAAAAGCGATTGACAAGCTTATTTGTTGCTTGCCAATCGCTTGGGTATTAGCTCTTTATGCCTTAAAACCGGGCTGACTTTATATCAATACACCTCCTCGTTGAAGAATGAATTAATTATTAATAATCAGTATATTACACAAATATTGCCAAGGATAGATAAGTGTATTTTGCACTAAAAATCCATGAAATGCGATGGCATTTGGGCCTCAATATTGCAGTTTTGGAGGAAGATGAGGAAATCTTCCATGCATTTAATGAAGAAGAATAGTTATATTACCTATAGTATTTTTGCCGAGGTTGTCTTTCTTTGCCTGAGTGTGGTTATACATATTCTTATTGCCAAATAATATAGCTTAATTTGCGTATATATAGGTTGACAATACAATGTATAGGATAAAAAATTTTTAAAAGTCCATGCAGTCTTTTGATGTTGCGAGCATCTATTAAGATGGTTTTTGAATCAATGAATAAAAGACATCCCATACAACGCTGTCAATCGGGAGATAGAGAAGCCTTCGGGATTCTTTATCAGACTTACCTTACCCCCATGTATGAGATTGTGGCGTATTATGTCCATGATCACGATGCGGTGTGGGACATTTTGCATGATGGCTTCATTATAGCTTTCGCTTCAATAGATTCTCTGAAAAACGCTGAAAAGGTTGAAGCATGGCTTACTTCCATAATGAAAAACCTGTCGCTCCAATATCTGAAAGATGAGGCAAGTCATATTTCCGTTCCTATGTCAGATGCTGCGATTGCTGATAATATCAGTGAACCTACAGATGAAGGAGGAGAGCTGACTTGGGAAGAATTGGATAAGATTATCGAAAAATTGCCTGAGGGCTACGGCAAAGTCTTTCGGCTTGCAGTGCTTGACGGACTTTCGCATAAAGAAATTGCCGCTCTGCTCGGCATCGCACCTCATTCTTCATCTTCGCAGCTTACACACGCAAAAGCAATGCTGCGACGTATGATTACGCAATATCGAATGGAGATGGGACTGCTTTCAATTATTGGAATTATAATGCTTATCTGGCATTGGTCCATCAATCGCAGAGAAGAAACGCCTTCAACACCGGTTATAAGCAATAATACGGATAAAGAAACACCGTTCGTTACTGACTCAATCAATAGTATAAATTCAACGACCGACAGTATTATACCGAAGTCAAAAAGGATTTATAAAACAATACAACATTTTGAAACACAACAAAATATAGCAGAGACAACTATTCCGGTCGATAGCATACCGGCTATTAAGAATGACAGTATTGCAAACGACACCGTAAGAGTATTTCAAAATGACATAAATCGAGAAGAACTTATTGCACAGGAGGATTTCCCAAATACCCAACACGCCGAAAACCCAAATTGGTCTTTGACATTGGCATACTCTGGCAGCATTGAGCAGAATGATTTAAATCGATATCGGATACCTAACCCCGGTGTGCCTGATGAGGAAGGTCCTACCGGAGAAATCGACGTTACGGAGAAGACACGTCATTATATGCCGTTGGTTATCGGACTATCCCTCAATAAATCGCTTTCATCACGTTGGGGCATGGAAACCGGTCTGCGTTACACATTCCTGCGGTCAGATTTCCTTTCGGAAAGCGAGCTGATGCACAAAGAAACTATCCAACGTATACATTACATAGGTGTTCCGTTAAAACTAAACTATCGGATATTCACATACAACGGGTTCTCGCTGTATGGTCAAGGTGGCGGCGCGCTGGATATTCCAGTTTACGGCACTCAATCAATTTTGGAATATTCTCCGAAATCAGGAACCACGAATAAGGATTTCCTCCATATTAATGCTCCCTTGCAATGGTCGGTAGAGGGTGGACTCGGAATACAGTATCATTTCACACCGTCATTCAGCATATACGCTGAACCATCGTTCAGATATTATTTTAACACCGGCTCTGATATCAAGACAATTCGTCAAGAGAAGCCGTTTGAGTTCACGATACCTATTGGTTTGAGATTCACATGGTGATTAATGTAAGTCGCTTCCGGATGCAGTCTTTTGTCGGTGATTTCATCTATATGGTGAAATTATCAACACAAAAGGCATGTATCAAACATCAGACTACATACGAAACGGCGTGCTTTTCATACGGAATATACTATTCCCCAAAAACAAAAAGCTGGCACAATTGATGATCTACGCTACCAACCGCTGTCAGTCGCGCTGCCGTCACTGTTCAATATGGCAGAAACCCCACGACACGCTTTCAAAAGATGAAATCGTGTCGCTGATGTCAAGTAAATGCATAACTCGTCACACTACAGTAGGACTCGAAGGTGGCGAGTTCGTGTTGCATCCACAGGCGTCAGAAATACTGGAGTGGTTTCAGATAAATCACCCCAACTACACATTACTCTCAAATTGTCTGTCGCCACAAAAGGTTATAGAACTCACAAGATGTTATCGACCCAAGCATCTCTACCTCTCGCTTGACGGCAACCGTGATACCTATAAATATATGCGAGGTGTTGACGGTTACGACAAGGTAATAGAGGTTATCGAGGAGCTGAAAGATGAAATACCCATATCACTTATGTTCTGTCTCTCGCCGTTCAACAACTTCAGAGACATGGAATATACCATTGACATTGCAAGACGATACGGAATCGACATACGCATAGGCATATACGGTACAATGGCATATTTCGACACCAGGGCCGAAATGTTGCAGGTAAAGGAAGATGAATATATTACACAAATCCCCACCAACATACACGGCACACAGGAGAACTATGATTTTGTAGCACTATACGACCAATGGCGCAACGGACATCTTTGCCTCCGTTGTCAATCAATCAACAACTCGCTTGTTATACATCCTGACGGGAATGTGCCTATGTGTCAAAACCTTGATGTTATTCTCGGCAATATCAAGGAAAAGACACTTGATGAAGTCTTTAATTCGACAGAAAGTGTTGCGACGCAATGTCATTACTCGAAAAAGTGTAACAGCTGTTGGATCAATTTCCATAGGAAATATGACATTATTCTGCTCCGGAACCTGGAAAAGGTCTTGCCCAAGAAACTTATTGAAATTTTCTATGGCAAATATCAGTGGTGTGCTGACAGGAGCCTGACTTATCGTAACTATCTCAAAAACATAAAGAAATGATAAATCTCATAAACAGTGGCATACAACGCTGGCGCTCACAGCGCAACCGTAAGATGCTGCAATCGCCATATTCTGCCCAATACGCATTTGTAGGCATTGGTAGCCATGCCCTGCAAACCCTCTATCCGATATTGCAATATTTAGGAATACGGCTGAAATACATTTGTTGTAAAAGCTCTGACAAGTTGGAGCTAATCGAACAAGGCTTCGGTGTGACCGCCACGACATCGTTGGATACTATATTGAATGACAGTGAAGTGAAAGGCGTATTTGTATGCACATCACCGCAATCGCATTATGATATATGTACCCGTGTGATTGAATCCGGTAAATATTTGTTTGTGGAAAAACCTCCATGTCAGACCCTTGACCAACTTGAACTATTGATTGCCGCCGACAGAAAACAAATTGTTATGGTTGGTATGCAGAAACGATATTCACCTCTAATCCGGACTTTAAAAAAACAATTGTGGAAGAATAAACCGATAAACTACACCATGTCATATCACACCGGAGTGTATCCCGAAGGAAACCCTTTCACGGATCTATTCATTCACCCGGTCGATTTGGCACTATACATATTCGGTAATGCCGAATTAAAATCAGTCCAGCAGATTGACAGGAACGGAACAACGACCATTCAGGGATTACTTTCTCATGAAACAGCCAAAGGCTACATTGAATTGTCCACCGCTTACTCGTGGACTAATCCCAAAGAAACTCTATATGTCAACACTCAAGCGGGGGAATATCGGCTTGAACAGATGGAGCGGCTTTGCCATTACCCACATCCGAAAAGGATTGCTGGGATACCGCTTGAGAAATTGGGCCTGTTTACTAATACCGAACAGACACTTATTGAGAGGAATAACTTCAACCCACTTGTAGGCAACAATCAGTTATATACGCAAGGCTTTTTGTCAGAAATTAAGGCATTTGCCGACATGGTGGAATTCTCTGGCGAAAATATATCCCCATTGTTAAGCATGGTCACCACATATAAATTGCTTTCATCACTAAAACAACAGTTATGATAAATCCTGTAAAAATAATCGGCTGCTTTTTAGTCGCATTGACGCTCTTTTCGTGTACGGACGAAATAAACGCGGTAAATCCGCCCGCTTCATCTCCAATATCTATATCCGGTACTTTGCCGGTATTCTACATAGATACTGAAAATAATGAGCCTATCGTGTCTAAAGAGGTATATCTAATATCCAGCTCGATTGTCAGAAATATATAATCAAATCGACGAAATTGTACTGCCGCTTGGAAGTGCATGGGCTAATGATTGCGCAAGATGGAATGAAGACCCGACCCAGACGGCTCAACTCCGCGCAGCCCGTATCAAAAACGCTCTCAGACGTAACATCAAATGGTTCGACAATCATCTTCCCGTAAGCCCATATGCATCCGTGCAAATGCCAATGGATGACCGAACCGGCACCTCTGTCACGGTCTATAACCTTCAAGGCATCTATATTGGAAAATTCAAGAACGAAACGGAGGCAATTTCAAATTTGAGACAAGGAATCTATATCATTAATCATAAAAAGGTAATAATCAAGTAACATGAAACATCTAACCATACAGCTGATAGTTATAACCTTGGCCTCTATTGCATCGAGTTCTTGCTCAAGCATGGAGGATGCAGTCATTCAAAATCCTTATATTTCAAATCTCGAGAATACCGGTTGTATATCACACTGGGATACCGACAATGCTGAGAGTCGTAGTGAGGACAACAACGGTTCGTTTGTGATGTTATTTGATGGACAGTTTTCCACATGCATGTTCACTTCACTTGAGTATCCATGTGATTATGAGCAAGTGAATGTCAAAGTCTCATATAACGATGGAACAATGACGATAGTTGAGTATCCATCCTCAGATACCGCAGATTGTCGCTGTGAAATCGACGCCACTTTTACCATTGAAAATATGCCTCAGAATAATTTCATTTTGAAAATTTATCATGGCGACACAAACGGCAATTACAATAAAACGACTCCAAAGTATGAAGGAAGAATAAATCCGGCAGAAGGCAAAATAATGATACCGTACTAATCAATTTGAGATTGTAATAAGACTCTTCAAAATATCAGATGCTCTTAAAAAGTCGTAAGTATCATCTAACGTCTTCCACCCACTCCTCGTTTCGGCTGTGATTGTTTCAGCATCTTGTGGGCTTGCATCATGCAGCGGTAGGCGACGGCGGCCGTCTTCAGCTGGATTGCGCCCCCAGGGTAGTGAGCTGTCGCTGCCACCACCGCCACATGATTGGGCGAACTGTGTGGCTCCGTCGAGATTTCCGAGGGACAGATACGTCGCACACTTCAGAATTTCTGCGGAAATCGCCGAGCACCCAGAAATTCTCCGTCTAAACTGGCATTTATTTTTGGCACTCCCTTTTCCCAAAATTACCGCTACAAAATCTTAAAGATAGACATGAAAAAAAGAGGTTTAACACCTCCTTTAAATTGAATCACATGTTTATCGCTATTACATAGTCGTACTTTAGAGGTTGGACAGCAACTCTGTGCCAGTCATTGCTGTCATCTCGGAGAAGGCAAAAAGTTTCTTGCCAAGATCTTTGAGCGATGCGCCGATGTGATACACCGTCTCGTCGATTATCAGAAAACGGTCGTGAGCTCCATGATATACGCGGATTGTGATTTCGGGATATTGCTGATTATGTCGGCGTAGATCCTGACGGAGGACAGGCTTGATTTCCTGCGTGTAAATGGTGGCTTTGACTCCCGGTTTTCTTTTATCAAGCTGAGTCAAAACAGTCGCATCTACGTAATTGTCAATCAGGACTATGCGCGTATTGGCAGATTCAACAAGTTTTGATATTATCACATGAGCATCGAATATCTGACCTTGAAACAGAATTCCCTCCTTAGGAGGTAATGAAGTCCTTACGAAGAAATCAACCTTTTCATCCAACATTAACAGATGTCTGTCATGCTCTGATAATCGTCTGTCAATGCGATCTTCTATCTGCATCAGTCGTTGATTCACAGAATATCCACGAAGGAGATATTCTTTTAAGACTTGATTTGCCCATCGGCGGAACATTGTGGCATTAACGCTATTGACTCGATAACCTACTGAAAGAATTACATCCAAGTTGTAATACTTTGTAGAATATGTTCTTGAGCCGTCGGCAGCCATATGTTCCAAAATGGAACATGTGCTTTCTTCTTCCAATTCTCCTGACTTGAAGATATTGGAAAGATGCTTGGTAATAGCAGGTCGTTTGGTGCCGAATAAATCGGCTATTTGCTGTTGTGTGAGCCAAACAGTTTCATTCTCGAGGCGCACCTCAAGTTTCATTGTTTCATTTGGCTGGTATAGGACTATTTCGTTGGTTTCCATGTGCAAAAATAGTAATTCTTTATGGCATTTCCTAAACTATTGACAATGAGTTGATGTCTCCGGCAACGCGAGCGACCTCGGCGGAGAGAATCTCGGGAAAGAAACGGGCACAGATTTTTCGGTGATGGCGGTGCTTCCGAGTTCTAACAGGCGGCTGACAACCGACATCGAAAGTCCTTTGTTAAGAGCGAAGACGGCGAATGGATGTCATGCCCTGTGGAATACCCCATTTCGTCAGAGTCGCGTGTAAATTCAGCGAAAAATAGACAAGTTAACAAATTTTGGCGGAGCTGAATATCTGAAAATAGACAAGTTTATTTTGCGGCAAAAAGATACAAAAAGCGATTGACAAGTTTATTTTGTTGCTTGCCAATCGCTTTTGTATTAGTTGTTTATGTCTTAAAATCGGGCTAATTTTATATCAATACTCCTCCTCGTTGAAGAAGAAGTCTTCTTTGGAGGGGTAGTCGGGCCAGATGTCTTCGATACATTCGTAGGTTTCGCCCTCGTCTTCCATCTCCTGAAGGTTTTCGATTACTTCAAGGGGGGCGCCGGAGCGCATTGCGTAATCTATAAGCTCCTCTTTGGTTGCGGGCCAGGGAGCGTCTTCGAGTTTTGATGCCAGTTCAAGTGTCCAATACATATTCAGGATAGATTTAATTTATGTTTAGCGTATGTTTGTTGTATTAACTAACAATTTTTATCCCAAAATATTTCATCAAACTGATTGGCTACATTGTTAAATCGTGCAAACACGAAGAGGAAGTCGCTAAGACGGTTCACAAATTTGAGCACATTGGGGTCAACGTAGGTAGTATCGGCAAGTGCCACGATACGACGCTCGCATCGACGGCACATAGTGCGGCATACATGAGCCACAGCCGAGCGGTGGGTACCGCCGGGCAGCACAAAGTTGGTGAGTGGCGGCAACTGGGCATCCATCTCGTCGATGCAGCGCTCTATGCGCTCAATGTCATCGTGGGTAAGCCCGGGACACTGCGTGATGGCGTTATCAGGATTGGGAGTGGCGAGATAAGCACCGATATTGAATAATTTGTTTTGTACGCGACGCAGCAGATCGACATATTCAGGCTGAAGGTTGGGGATTGCCACAAGTACGCCTATATTGGCGTTGAGCTCATCGACCGAACCGTATGCCTCTATGCGTATATCGGTCTTCTTTACACGCATTCCCCCTACCAGGGAAGTAGCACCCGTATCACCGGTGCAAGTGTACACTTTGCTTTTTGTCATAGTGGTAAGGATAATAATGTGGGCGGCAAAGATATGCAAAAATTTTCACATAAGCAACTATTTGAAAAAGCCGTTATCTTCCCGCGATACTGGCTTCGGAGGTATTGCAGATGCCGCCGACAGCTGTGCCGGAAGCCATACCGTCATATCGCCCTCTCCACGGTGAGCCCATGCATAATAAGGTATCATTGTCAGCGTCTTGTCGGCAGTCACGAGACATCCTTTGTCATCATAAGCGAGAGACTGCACCGGGAGCGTCACCTGATTCACTCCTCCAAGCAGCCCGGGACGCGAAACGACATTGAATTCCGGCATCAATGGCAGCAGCACAGTGTGTACACTGAAGTCGTTGTCGGGCCACTCGGCACAGTACACAAGCGGTCCGCGCTCCACGGCAACACGTCCGCGGTCGTCTGCGACAGAATCATGGGCTTTCACTGTGCGGACAGGCATGTCGAAATGTACAGTCACCGCATCACCCTTCTTCCACTTGCGGTCGATGACAAGATAGCCGTTGCGCAACTCGCCGCCGACTTCATTACCATTGACCTTTACCGACCAAGCCGGGGCAAGTCCGCCATTGTAGGAATACAGGTCGCCCGGGACAACGGAATTTCTTACCCATCCGGGAATGCGTATATTCATAGCGAATTGTCCTCCGCCTTTGGCTATCGTCATCTCTATGTCACCGTCAAGAGGATATGTCGTTGTCTGCCTGATGCTCACGGGTATTCCTGCAACGGAAATATCGGCTGTATTGTCCATAAACAGGTTGACAAAAAGGTCGCGGTCACGCACGGCATAGACATATCCCGGCAACGAGGGAATAAAACGGCTTATATTGCTCGGACAGCAGGCACAGCCGAACCATGCCTGACGCGAGTAATTGCCTGTTGAAGACAGCGGGTTAGGATAGAAAAACGACCCTCCGTCAAGCGATACACCGGAGATAAGCCCGTTGTAAAGCGTGCGCTCCAGCACATCAAAATAGCGGGCATCGCCGTGAAGCAGAAACAAGCGGTAGTTGACATACACGTTGCCGATTGCGGCGCAGGTCTCGTTATAGGCTGTCGCATTAGGCAGTTCGTAATTCTCGCCGAAAGCCTCCCCGGCGTGACGCGCCCCTATGCCTCCGGTGATATAGAGCTTCTTATTCACAATGTTATCCCAGATGGTGTCGATAGCCTTGATATAGGCACTGTCGCCCGTAATGGCTGCCACATCCGCCATGCCGGCATACATGTATGTAGCCCTGACGGCATGACCTACCGCCTCCTTCTGCTCAAGTACGGGTATATGCGACTGCAGGTAGATGTCGCGGCGGTGAGTGGTGCCACGCGCCTCAAGAAAGAATTTCGCCTGGTCAAGATATTTCCTGTCGCCGGTGACCGTGTAGAGCCTTACAAGCGCCATCTCTGCAATCTGATGCCCGGGAATAAGCCGCCGCTGCCCCGGACCGTCACCGATGTTACGGCACACGCAGTCGGCGTATCTTATGGCGATGTCGAGGAAATTGCGCTTTCCGGTCGCCTGATAGTAGGCGACAGCGCCCTCAATCATGTGTCCGAGATTATAAAACTCGTGGGAAAGCACCTCAACCTCATCCCAGCGGTCGCCTTTCGCCCAATCATGAGGATTAGCGGGATTCTGTGTGCGCGCCGTGAAGAGATAGCCGTCGCTCTCCTGTGCCGCTGCCACAATCTCCAACACACTGTCTATATATGCTTCCAAACGCTTGTCGGGAGCTGTACTCAACCTGTATGCCGCCCCCTCGATGGTCTTGTACACGTCGGTATCATCAAAGGGGAATCCCGTGGCATGATATTCACTGCTCGGGGCTGCCGCACGTTTAAAATTTTCATATCGACCGCTCGTCTCGCATTTTTCAAACGCAAGAGGAATGGTCACTTCACGACTGGCATCAAGCCGTTGACCCCAGAAACCGCCCTCTATCTTTACGGAAGTAAACGGCACGGGAGTTATAGGATAACCGCTCTGAATAACTTCATGTTTTTTTGCCGAGGCAAAAGCAACCACGGCAACAAAAGCCAGCAAGAAAGGTAAACGCATGATATTCATGGTCAGATAAATGTGATTATAAATACAATTGAATGCGAATATAATCAAAGTTATCTGAAACCACAACTTTCCTCATGCCTATTTACCCTGTGCTTGTTATCTACCCTAACCCTGTGGCAGAGTCGCAATCTTGGTAAGCGCCGTCTCAAGTTTAGCGGCAATCGCGGCGTTGTCCTTAATGAAATAGTATAACTCACCGATAGGATACATCTCACTGTCGGGCTTAAATTCGGGCGAACCGTTTACTGCAGCTATCTCCTTGGTTATGCGCGCTTCGGCATCCGGGGTTTCCGAAAGGGTGTCGGCAGAAGAAAACATCTGGTAATTGGCTACAAATGCAAAGCAGTCATCGACAATGTCATCCCATAGCGTGATGTCGACACGAAGATGCAGTGAGTCAAGCACAAGACTTGTCTGAGCGGCGGATTTCATCAGCCGTTCCACCGCCGGTTTGCGACTGCGGTCAAAAGGTAGTCCCGAAGACTTGAAAAGGTCGGTCATGTCGCTGAACCGGAAATCGGGATTGTAGCGCGCCTCACCGTCACCACGCTTTGCCACAGGTGTTGTCACGGCGTAGCAGTAGGCAAGGAATACATTCAGATTATGAAGCACCGACGGAGTGAGTTTCAACAGTTTCTCCCGCTCGGCGGCAAAATGTACCACGCGTTGCTTTTCAATCTCCGACTCCACATCGATTTCAGACTTCATCGACCCGACGGCATTCAGGAAAAATCCCAGCAATATCAATCCGCACATAACCTCGACTGCGGTCACCAACTGCGCCCATCCGTGAGCCGGTGTATAGTCGCCGAAGCCAAGAGTGGTGATAGTCACTATACTGTAGTAAAGCCATGACCCGAAATCTGTACCCGCGCCATCGGGAATACGAAACTGACTGTCGGGAAGCCACATATAAATGAGCGCGAACACAGGCGTAAGAGCCACATAGAGCCCAATCCACACCACCGGACGGATATTGGAGACGATGTGAAAGAAATGCCTGATTCTATTGGACAAAGTATGCAACATAACTAAAATGATTTAAAGACAAAACACATCCCGACATAAAAAAGATTACCATCCACCGCCATAATCCACCATGATATCAATCATGCATTTACTTTTTCATATCTCCAATGCAGATAATCCCGCTTTTTTATTTACTTTTGCGTATGGGAACCAACGAAATAATACTCTATCAGCCAGATGAAACGATGAAACTTGAGGTGCGCCTCGAGGATGAAACCGTATGGCTGACACAAGCTCAGATGTCTGACCTGTTTCAAGCAACGAAACAAAACATAAGCTTTCATATTTCAAACATTTACAAAGAAGGTGAATTGGATATCGCCTCAACTGTCAAGGATTACTTGACAGTTCAGACAGATGGTAAGAGAAGTGTGAAACGAAAAATCTCTTATTATAATCTTGACGTTATCATATCGGTAGGATATCGTGTTAAATCGATTAGAGGCAATCAATTTCGTCAATGGGCGAATAAAGTGTTGAAAGACTATCTTCTTCGCGGATATTCCGTTAACCAGAGATTGATTGAAATGAGCGACCGGCTCGATCGTCGACTCCTGGAGCAGGATGGAAAAATCGCGGCATTGCGCACGGATGTGGACTTCTTTGTTCGCACGGCGTTGCCTCCACGGGAAGGCATACTCTTCGAAGGACAGTTTTTCATTTCAATCTAAGAGAACAATGCCAAAAGTTTATAAATCAAAAGTGTCAGGGGGAATAATTTGCCTTGTTTGTCTAATAGCGTTACTCCCGGTAGTGCCCGTAATCTATTTTGCTTTTTCCTGGGTGGCGATTCTTGCTATTTTCTTTTTATTTGCGTTGATTTTCTATTGCATGTTCACCATACGGTATATTATTGAAGACACTACATTAAGGATTAAATGCGGATTTTTTCTCAACGAAAAAGTCGACATCATGAAAATTACAAAAATCACAGAGACTAATTCCATTTTGTCAGCACCGGCAGCCTCCTTGGACAGAATCGCCATATATTTGCGCCGTCAGTATTCACCTGTGATTATTTCCCCCGAAAATAAAAATGAATTTATCAAAGAACTCCAATCGATAAATCCCGATATTACCAAGATTTGACGGGAGTGTCATCGGAGGCGTTGCTGAAGGCTGTCGATGGCGACAGTGACCGACCCGCCACGATACACTTGCTTGCCAGAAGAGTCGGCGAGTATGTAATACGGTAGTCGCGGTATGTTTAGATGGTCGAATGTCGCGCTTGCCACTCCCCCCGGGGTCCACACACGTGTCCACTTCAAGGAGTCGGGGCGCTCGCGTTTCCACGATAGCGTATCTGTGGCACACGACACATCCAGCACCTTCAGCCTGCGTCGTGAATAATTGTCATATATTGCATCAATCGCCCTGACTATAGTATCGCGCCGATGCTCCTGATTGGCAAAATAAAATAGTGTATAGCTTGCCTTTCCCGGCGCATAATGCTCTGTCGAGTCTCCGTAAGAATAAAGTGAGAAGGGGCGCATCTTCGCGTTAAGATGAGCCGAATTGTTATAAGAAAGCAAAAGGCGGTAATCGTCCACGAGCTTGTCGGGACGCGCCGTCGGGGCGATAAGCACGAAAAGCGAGTCGGCTTGCGATTCATTGTCAGGGGCATAGTAAGTGGTAAGCATCAGTGCCGACGACAGGATATCGTCACGGTGATTAATCACGTAGTCCGCTACAAGATTGTTGACCTGCCGGGAATCGCCAATCTCAATCACTCCGGCGTTTTGACGTATCCATTCGCTCCATTGCTCAACGGGCTTGTTTCCCTTCAATTCAATCACGTATGGATTGTCAAGGTCAAGCTTACAGTTGATTGTCTGCCCGTTTTTTACAATCATCCTGGCGATCAGGGCGCGCTGTGCCGTAAAAAGCTCGACTATCGTATATTCGCCCGACACTCCGTGAAGGTCAAATTTACCGTCGATTGCCGGCTGACCCTCTTGATGTACAGCACCATCGGCGACATAAAACATATTTATTGTACGCGTACCGAGACCCTGCACCTCGCCTGTCACGCGGAATTGCGTGTCATCACCGCAAGCAGCGGCAACCACCGCAATAAAAGCGGCTATTATAAGTCTGAATTTCATCTATATCCGAATAATTTCCACAAAGTTAGCAAATTTTTCCATTAATCTACACGACATTCAGTTCGTAACTTTTAAATAAATTTGTTGCGGTTTCTACGAGATTTTAAGTATTTTCGCAAGACGAAAAATATGCTTTCCTACAAGAGCATGTTTCAGCATGGTATTGCGACATACTTGCCATTGGAAATGAAATAAAACAACTAATAATGGATTTAATTAGCCTTTTCTCCGGTGCGGGAGGTTTAGATTTAGGGTTTCATAAAGCCGGATTCCGGACTGTCGCGGCAAATGAATTTGATTCTAAAATTTGTCCGACGTTCCATGCAAACTTTCCCGAAGTGAATTTAATCGAAGGCGATATCCGTAATACTCCGTCCTCTGAGTTTCCAGATGATATTGCAGGCATAATCGGGGGACCACCTTGTCAGTCCTGGAGCGAGGCAGGGTCATTAAAAGGCATTGAAGATGCGCGCGGTCAGCTTTTTTATGAATACATTCGCATTCTCAGGGATAAAAAGCCTCTGTTTTTTGTTGCAGAGAATGTTTCCGGTATGCTTGCAAAACGTCATGCCGAAGCCGTAAGCAGCTTTATGAGGCTATTTGATGAGGCTGGTTATGATGTCAATCTGAAAATGCTGAATGCCAATGACTACGATGTCCCGGAAGATCGCGACCGCGTATTTTACATCGGTTTCCGCAAGGACTTGAATATCCACGATTTCCGGTATCCGTCACCACAATCCCATAAACCGACTCTACGTGAAAGAATTTGGGATTTACAATACACGGCAATTCCTGCACTTGAAAAGAACAAGACTAACGGCATAGCTTGTGAAGTGCCTAATAATGAATATTTCATCGGAGCTTATTCCCCTATATTCATGTCTCGTAACAGAGTACGTTCATGGGATGAGCCGGGCTTTACCGTTCAGGCAAGTGGTCGGCAATGCCAGTTACATCCTCAGGCACCCAAAATGGTTAAAGTGGAAAAAAACCTGCACAAATTCGTCGAAGGTCATGAGCATCTTTATCGAAGAATGACAGTAAGAGAAGTCGCACGCGTACAAAGTTTCCCCGATGATTTCAAATTCATATATGATGATGTAAATTACGGCTATAAAATGATTGGCAATGCAGTTCCGGTGAATCTCGCCTACCATATTGCTGTGCAAATAAGAAATACATTGCTCGGAAAATCTATTTTCGCTGATTAAACGATGACCATCGCATCATTTTTTGCCGGATGTGGAGGATTGGATCTCGGCTTTAGACAAGCCGGCTTCAATATAATCTGGGCTAATGAAATAGACCCGGCAATTCATGCGACATACGCTCTAAACCATCCGGAAGTCAACCTGTCAACTACAGACATCAGAGACTTACATACTCGGGATATTCCTGAATGCGATGGTTTTATCGGAGGACCACCCTGTCAGGCATGGAGCGAAGGAGGGAAACAAATGGGATTAAATGACCCACGCGGTCAACTGTTTCTTGAATATATCAGAATAATAAAAGAAAAACATCCCAAATTTTTCCTCATTGAAAATGTACCCGGAATAATTGGAGCAAAGCATATCAATACTTTTTTGTCATTTATCACTGATCTTGAAAATTCAGGATATTCGATAAATTACACATTGCTTAATGCTGCAGATTTTCATGTCCCTCAAGACCGTCACCGTGTATTTGTAATAGGATTTCGCAAAGAGCTGAACCTAATCTTCAATTTTCCCAAGCCTACGGGAGACCTTCATATTTCGTTAAAGGAAGCTATCGGCGACATAACTGAAAAGCCACGTCATTATTTAAACGGAATTGTAAATCAAAATTACGGGGAATGGCTTAACCATGATGTTTACGACGGACCGTGGGATTCCAAATTCATGGCACGCAACCGGGTCCGCTCCTGGGATGAGACATCTTTTACAATTCAGGCTCAGGCAAAAAACTGTCCGTTGCATCCGCAAGCGCCCAAGATGAAATTTAAGTCACATAACTCACGCACTTTTGTTTCCGGTGCGGAATACCTCTACCGAAGACTAAGCGTACGAGAATGTGCAAGAATACAGACTTTCCCCGACTCTTTCAGATTCATTTATGAAAACATCAAGGATGGATATAAAATGGTAGGAAATGCCGTGCCACCTCGCATGGCAAAACTTTTGGCGCAATCAATAAAACAGGCTTTTCTTTCCGGGTCAACAAAGGTTTTCAGCAATGACTACGTATTAGTAGGCTATTATAAAGATGACACACATCTGCAGCAAATTCTAAGAAACAAGATTTACTACGTACGTGCCGGAATAAGACGCGGAGCACTCAAAATGCACGTTGGTTCCGGTTATCCGAACTATCTACTGCTTCATAACGGCAAGCATCGATACCTTTTTAGCTTAATTCCCGAATTACCCCAAATTTTTTCATCATCAGATTTAACGGCACTTGGTTTTAAACCGGATGGAAAGGAATATCTTATATTCCGCCTAAAGGATGCCAACACCACAAATTGTCTTGGGATTGACCTGTCAAAAATAATAATTAAGGGAAAATCTCACAACTCGGCAATTCCTTACATCTTACCTTTACAAGAAATCATCCACACATAAAACCGACTTATGTTTCCGACTTTAGCAAACTTCCTGCGTCAATGCTTTTCAACCCATGATATTTTGGGAATAATATTCTCCTAAATAGTCATTTATAACCGCCGATGTAGACAATAGTCCGTTGTACGATTATCTACATCAATTTATATTTGTACATTATGAATATAAATGAAACTTTTGGAAAGAAAATACTTGAAAAAAGATTGAGCCTAAAAATCTCACAGGAGACATTGGCAAATATGGCCGATATCGACCGGACATATCTGCCGGACATAGAAAAAGGGAGAAGAAATGTCTCTCTTACCATTGCCGACAGAATAGCTAAAGCACTTGGCGTTACACTCAAAGACTTAATATAAAATCATATTTTCATGCCGGAATACACTAAATCAGAGCAGTTTATACTTAGTTTATTTCCACAAGGAAGTACTTTTAACTTTAACGGAAAAGAATTCACAGTTACCATCAGCGGGAAGCCACGACCGTCACGGGGAGAATGCAAGACCGACGTATATATTGAAGCTGTAGCACCCGACAATGACGCTATCGAAATAAAAATATCAATTAAACAAAGTAATGCCGACTTTCTGGAAAACAAGATTTCACTGTCAAGAGCTATCGAAATATTTGGAAAAGATGCTCAAAACATAATCATGGGGTGCACACTTCCTCTTTATAAAAAATTTACATCAGATCCATTAATATATTTTGACTCTTTCGGAAAAACAGAGGCACATACGATTAAGCTCGGCTGGAAATTTGAACTGGTAAACAAACTTTCAGGTGAAAAATCAGGAGAGTTAATGCTCGATGAACAGCAAAAACATGATATTTTTGCCGGAATAAATCTACCTGCCGAAAAAAGAGACTGTTTTGTAAACGGAATCCAGATTCCTGACTCGGGCGTTGCAAACTATATATTGAATTTAGCAGACACTAATGTCAACCGCAACCAGTGTATCGCTTTATTACAGCCGATTGCCGATTTCGCAAAAAGCCAAAGAATATATTTTGCATGCAAGGCACTAAATTACAGATTCGACAAAGACAAGTGGGACGGTCCCCGACCATTGGCCGTTTATGTAAACTGGATAGTCAGCAATGATATGCTGAATGCGAATTTAGTATTTGACAGACCGCTCGAATTAAACGGGAATGACATCGGTGAACATTTAAAATCACTCTTAAGCGCATTAAAAATCAATCATTTTGATGATTTACGTAACGTGTTGTCGCCTGATTTACTAATTTACCCATAATATATGTTTTATCAATATCATTTACGGCAAATACAAGTGAAACTTCGGAGATTATGGATTTCAAGGTAAACCGCGACAATAAGGTGTGGATAATCACGGTGCTAACGCTTGCCGTACTTGCAAGTGCTGTCGCCTTGGCGTTTATATACGCCTATATGGTCACGCAGTGGATTGTCACCGTGATTGCAATCGCCATCGTGGCAGCCGGAGCGCTGATGTGTCCCGTTAAACTACGCATCACCTCTACGGGCATTGTACTTTTCAAACTTATCGGGAAAAAGCGATTTCCATACTGTGACATGAAGAATATTGCATTATGCGACTTGCAGACGGCACCTAACATACGTATATTTGGCAGCGGGGGATTCATGGGCTACACGGGATGGTTTTACAACAAGCAAATAGGAAGATTTTACGCTTTTATCGGATCCATGTACCGAACCATACTGATAACCATGAACAATGGCAATCAATACGTTGTTTCTTGTCTGAATCCCGACAAGTTGGTTGAAATAAGCCGGACAAATCTCCGTGCCACGAAAAACAGGCTACAAAAATAGCCTTTTGGCACACTGAACTCCGGCATATTACCGCTAACTTTGCATATTCATCACAAAAAACGGACAATCAGTATGCTTTATTGCCGGTACATATTATCGATACTTGCAGTGTTGCTGTCATTTACAGCATTGCAAGGTCAGATTATAAGCCCCACACGCAACGAAGTGCTAAATGTCGACAGCGTGAAAGAAGCTTTCGATAAAGCCCCTTATTTCGGACTGTATAAAGACAACTACTTTATCTTCGGTCCGGCAATCGGCATGAAGCCGACCGAATATAACACCAATGTGAAATTTCAGATATCCGTTAGCCAGCGACTCACTAAACGCACTCTTCCGCTGGGCAGCTACCTCTATCTGTTTTATACGCAAAAATGCTTTTGGGATGTGCTTCGCAAATCGTTTCCTATGACCGACCTAAATTTCAATCCGGGCATCGGTCTCACAAAGCCGCTCTTTGTAAAAGACCGTTTCATAGGTAAGGCATCGCTGATTTTCGAGCATGAAAGCAACGGTAGAGACGGTGACGACAGCCGCTCATGGAATCGCATATCATTTGCCGGCAACATACTCATCGACCCGACAATGATGATTCATGGAAAAATCTGGATACCGATTGTTGACGGGGAAAACAACCGCGACCTGCTTAATTATTACGGGCTTTATCAGTTTGGCATAACCTATATGACCCTCACAAAACGGTTGGTCGGGTCAATTATCCTCACCAAACGCAAAGGCTGGAACCCGTTTAATTTCAATACTATACTCGAGTTCAGCTATAAGCTGTTCAACAACGAGAACCAGTACCTTTTTGTACAGTATTACAACGGTTACGGCGAAGGACTGTTAGACTACAAGGTGTTCAAGTCTCAACTCAGGGTAGGCATCTGCATCAAGCCTCAATTCTTCAGCGAGTATTAAAACAAATTACGCAGAATCCACCATGCCATCAGCACGATGAAGCTTCCCCATATCACGGGAGCGGAATTTATCCGCGTATAGAAATGCGGATGAGACTTTCGCGTAAACTCGGATAAAATCAGCAATACGATAAGCGGAGCGAATATAAGCAGCATACAGTTGTAATGCCATGCCGACGCGATATCGCCGTGGAGCAATGCGTGTATGGCGCGCTGCGACCCGCAGCCCGGACATTGAAACCCGGTAAGCGACAGGAACGGACAACGCGGGAAAAACACGCTGTCCGACGGGTCAAAATAAAAATACACGCATACCGCCACAAGCACCGCCGTTATAGCCGACGCTATCCAAATACGCCTGTTGCCGTGTATTACCATCGGCTCAGAGATTTAATAATACAGGCAATATCTGGAGTGGAATCATCACGGCAATGGAAAGCAAAGCCAATCCGACAGTAATCCATATCCATATCAAAGCAGCCTGCGACGCCCTCTTCGCACCGTCGATGTCGCCACGCGAATAGCGGCTTTCGACACATACGGAATATACCACCGCAACAATTCCCGGTATCTGACAGCAGCATATAGTCACCACGAGAGCCCATGCAAGATATGTGGGCGGACACTCCGGCAGGGATGCCCTGGGATTAGAGCCTCCTCCGGGTGCCACGGTATAGAAGCAACTGTCGAGTTCTGGAAGCCGCCATGCAGCCATCCACTCGGTCATGCCTTCACGCCACACAAGGGTGTCACGCGTCATCCCGAGGCTCAGAAGTTCCCCGGGACTAAGCGGACCTACCTTTACGTTGTTTATTATCGCGTAATATTTCATCTTTAGAAAAATTTCACGGGTTCACCGAGTATGTCGCCAAGCAGATTATTAGCAAGACGGCTTGTGCCTATACGGAACAGGTCGTTGCTAAGCCATTCCTCACCGAGAACTTCCTTTATTACCGTATAATATTTCACGGCATCGGCAGTGGTCGAGACTCCTCCCGCAGCCTTGAATCCGATCTTGTTTCCGGTAGCCTCGTAATATTCCTTTATCGCAAGAGCCATTACGTATGCAGCCTCAAGAGTGGCGCCCTCATATCCCTTGCCGGTGGATGTCTTGATGAAATCGGCTCCCGAATACATGGAAAGCACCGATGCGTTACGGATATTCTCGGCTGTCTTCAGTGCTCCGGTCTCCAGAATCACCTTCAGGTGAGCATCACGGCAGGCATGTTTCTGCTCGATTATCTCATCGCACACTTCTTCCCAGTCTCCGTCAAGATAATTGCCTATGTTGAACACGATATCTATTTCGTCGGCTCCCGATGCCACGGCAAGCGCTGTCTCGGCAATCTTTGTCTCAAGAAACGACTGGGCGGTAGGAAATGCGCCCGATACACATGCCACTTTTACGTCTGTAACGTCAAGCACAGGCCTTACAACCTGTGCAAAATTAGGATAAACGCATATCGCCGCCACATTTTTCAGTTCGGGATGCTCATTGTCAAACGCATTCACCCTTTCCGTGAAATCGGCTACAGATTGCGGAGAATCGGTGGTCGACAATGTAGTTAGGTCGATACAGTTGAATATGGTCTTGTACACCTCTACATTCATGTTCTCTTCGAGATGCTTGGCAATAATTTCGTCAACGGCGCTTTTTACAGCCGCATCGTCAGTAATCACCTTCGAGGCGGCGACGGTGTCATGATACTTGTCGCTCATTATCGGTAATGTTTTAGATTATTGAATATATGGTTATTTCTTTAATTTGTCATTGTTTTTATGGCGGTCATGGTCACGGGTTGTCTTTTTATCAAGATTACGCGCAAATGCCTCCGTGAGATCAACGCCGCTTTGGTTGGCGATTGCCATCACCACCCACATCACATCGGCAAGCTCGTCGGCAAGTGTGTCTTCCTCTCCCGGCTTGAATGACTGGTCGCCGTAGCGCCGCGCCATGACTCTCGCCACCTCTCCTACCTCTTCGGCAAGTACCGCCATGTTGGTAAGGGGCGAGAAATAGCGCACACCTACCGTTGTTATCCAGCGGTCGACTGTCGCCTGCGCCTCCCTCAATGTAATATTATCATCTTTAGTCATATCATTCTATTCTCTAAGCCGCGAATCGATTATTATCGTCACGGGACCGTCATTTGTCAGTTCCACCTGCATGTCGGCGCCAAACACACCGCGTTTTACCTCCTTGCCGAGCCGCTCTTCCATGACCTTGCAGAACATCTCATAAAGAGGCACAGCCTCTTCAGGACGCGCCGCCCGGATATAGCTCGGACGGTTGCCCTTGCGTGTGGAAGCCGTCAATGTAAACTGACTTACAGCAAGCAATTCACCGCCGGTATCAGTTATGGAACGGTTCATCACCCCCGCCTCATCATTGAATATACGCAAGGAGCCAAGCTTTCCTGCAAGCCAGTCGACATCGGCTTCCGTATCGCCCGTTTCAATCCCCACCAATACCATTATTCCGGCTCCGATAGAGGAATGAAGCGCGCCCCCGATACTTACCGAAGCACGTGTCACACGTTGTATAACAAGTCGCATGTAGATTATCTCTTATGTACAAACACAAAAATAACTAATTTTTCTCAAAATCAAAACATTTGAAGACGCTTCATTATGAGTGGAAGTTCGCCCGGCACACAGAAACAATGAAAAAGGTCAAGCCCAAATTGACCTGACCTTATTTATATTTTTTCACCGTCTTCCGGAGATGCCTACTTCATTTAGTCGTAATTAATCGGAATCTCGCGGTCGATGCTGCTGTCAAGCGAGATAAGGGTCTCTGTACCATTGACACCATGAATCATCTGTATCTTGTCATTGAGCAGTTCCATCAGATGCTCGTTGTCACGCGCATATAGTTTTATCAGCATTGTGTAGGGACCGGTTGTAAAATGACACTCGACCACTTCGGGAATCTTCTCCAGCTCCGGCACCACGTCACGATACATGGCGCCACGCTCAAGGTTCACGCCTATATAAGTGCATGTGCGGTAGCCGAGTATTTTTGGATTTACATGATACCCGGACCCGGTAATAACTTTCAGGTCAATCATACGCTGAAGGCGCTGGTGAATGGCGGCACGTGAAACGCCACATTCCATAGCCACATCCTTTGAAGGGATGCGGGCATTGCGCATTACGATTTCGAGTATTTTGCGATCAAGGTTGTCTATTTTCTCCATAGTCTGTAAAATGCATTCAAATTTACGTAAAATTACGTAGCAAATGTAAGCATTTATTTTGGTTAGGCAATCATAATGTTACATTATTTGCAAATTTTCTTTCTGAAAGCATAAAAAATCGGGTGAATGTATCAAATTTAAAGATTTGTCACGGGTCACGCCGGGTATCTTATAGATTGTCGGTTGCATGATTCCGTGATTGGATAGATTCTAATTCCCGGAGGGAAAATCCTCCCGATAATCCATCTGTTCTTTTTGTATCTTTACTGACGGGCGCGACAAGTAAGAAAGGGGTCGTGCCGGAATTTTGGCACAACCCCTTGTAATCGGTATAAACTGACCTGTCGTAATTATTCTGCAGGTGTTTCGGCGGGAGCCGGAGCGGGCAACGCAGGAGCTGCTGCAGCAGGAGTCTCGACATCAGTGTTGAAGTCGGCAGCCTGAGTCTGCTCAGTAGCCTGAGGTGCTACACGCGATGAACTCTGAATGATGTTACGTGGCATGAAAAATACGCCCAATACGGCAAGCACTCCGATAGTTGCGGCAAGCCACCATGTAACTTTTTCAATAAAATCATTGGTACGGCGTACACCCATAACCTGATTAGCACCGCCAAACTGAGAAGAAAGTCCGCCTCCCTTGGATTTCTGGATAAGCACCACGCCTATCATCAAAAGTGAAGCAATGACTGTAAGAATAATAATTACTATGTACATTGTTTTTTGTGTTATTTTTGTTTTATATATTTCTGATTTATTATAAGTTTCTGTAAGAAACGCAATTGGTCTGCAAAGTAAATACTTTTTTCCGGATATTTCAAACTTAAACCGCTTATAATTTCAAAAGCCTTGTCATAACGGCGCTGTTTTATATAAATTTTAGCAAGACTCTCGCTTAAAAGCGAGTCATCCTGAACCACGGGAGGCTTGATCGGCTCAGGCTCTGTCTCCACTTTATCTTCCGTCTCGACACTTTTTTCCGATACAGACCCGGGAAAATGACCGTTGTTGTCACGGCTCTTGAGGATGAACGCATTTATAAGGCTGTCCTGGGAATCGCCGTCGGCATCACTGTCGTCAGGGAGATTGCGTTCCTCCTCATCGGCAAGTATCTGGGCGTAATCGGCGACCGGGTTGAATATCAGTTTCTCGAGTATTTCCTCCTCCTTCGAGGAATCTGATGTGCCATAAGTATCTATGAATGTATTGATTGCTGCATCGGTGGTAGGCGTCCCGGTATCCTTTCCGGCGGGATATATCGACTCAAAATCAGCCGACATAGGCTCAAGCAGCCGGTAAAGCGCTTCAGCATCCGGACTATTTAGCGCCACACGCCTTATAAGCTCACGGCGGCGTTCTTCAGAAAGCCCCGCATCGCGTTCAAGCCGCAACATCGCAGGAAGCGAAAAACAGGGCGACTCACGGTACATGGCGTCAACCCATTCATCGTCAGGAATCAGTGTCGTATCGGCAATAATAGCCTTCAGCCTGTCAGCAAGTCCTTCCATAACAGTTTACCAGTTACCAAGAGTGGCGTTGAATATAAGGTCGACAAGCTGCTCGGTGATTTCCTCACACAGCTGGTCCTGGACATCGGTCAGCATCTCGGAGCTGTCAAAATCCTGATATGCCGAAAATGACTGGTCAATATCGTTTTTATCATTCTTATTGTCAGTGTATTTCACCCTCACGGTAATCGTAAGGCGCGTCTTTGACGCAAGCGCGTTTTCAGTCACAGCCTGCGGAGAGAGGGAGTAACCGGTTATCTCGCCTTCCATTTCAAGGTCGCTGGAGCCGTCGGTGGTCTGCAGGCGCGTATTGCGGGTGATATAGTCGAGCAGCGCATTTTCAAATGTCTGCTGCAACGGCGGATATACAAGAGCCGCACGTATAGGGAACTGTGACACGCGTATGGTCTTGTAGACATTATAGTCTATTGCCGTGCCGTTGAATTTATAGCTGATGGTGCAGCTCTGCACTATAAGCGCCACTGCGATTGCAAGCACCCACAGTCCGGGGCGATGTCGGAGATAGTTTATTATACGTTTCATTTCAGGGCTATTCAAGTCCGAATTCTTTAATTTTACGATATAGGGTGCGCTCCGAGATGTTAAGCTCGGTGGCGGTAGCCTTACGGCGTCCTTCATTGCGCTCAAGCGCACGGCGTATGGTCTCACGCTCGGTATCCTCAAGGGTCATGCCGGAGTCGGTACTGTTTTCAGCCACTACATCCTGAGCGGCATGTGGCTGAGGATACAAATGAGGCAACGGAGCGTAGCGCACAAGCGAATGAGGCGTCTCTTCCACCGGATCGGCGGCATCAAAGGGCCGTATGTCACGCGGCATCCCGCTCTCCATGGTCTCGATAGTGGCGCGCAGCGTGTCTATCTCGTTGCGCATACGGAACAGCATGTTGAACAGAAGCTCGCGCTCTGCTGCGTAGGAATGGCTTCCGTCAACCGACACGGCAGGTGTAAACGAGGTCGGCGCTTCCGGCAGATATGAGCGAAGCATGTCGGGGGTCACGCTGTTTCCCGCCTCAAACAAGGCGATTTGCTCGACTACATTTTTCAGCTGACGCACATTCCCCGGCCACGGGTAATGGCTTAGCACGACAGTCGAATTTTCATCAAACGTGATGGCGGGAGTGTGGTAACGCTCGGCAAAGTCAGTGGCAAATTTCCGTGCAAGCAGCCGTATGTCACCTCCCCTGTCACGTAACGGAGGCACAGTTATATGCACCGTAGAGAGGCGATAATAGAGATCCTCGCGGAATTTCCCGCTCTGGATAGCCTTCATCATGTCTACATTGGTGGCGGCGACAACGCGGATGTTGGTTTTCTGCACAGTTGACGACCCGACCTTTATAAATTCACCGCTCTCAAGCACACGCAGCAGCCTCGCCTGGGTGGTCAACGGCAGCTCGGCAACCTCGTCAAGAAAGATGGTGCCTCCGTCGGCTTCCTCGAAATAACCTTTACGGGTAGCGATAGCACCGGTAAACGCACCTTTTTCATGACCGAACAACTCGGAGTCGATGGTGCCTTCCGGAATCGCGCCGCAGTTGACCGCGATATATTTGGAATGTTTCCTTGCGCCGTAGGCATGTATTATCTGCGGGAAAAACTCCTTTCCCGTACCGCTTTCGCCCGTGATAAGCACCGACAGGTCAATAGGAGCCACACGCAGGGCGCGTTGCACTGCGGCGACAAGCGCAGGCGCATTACCCACGATTCCGAATCGCGATTTTGCCTCACGCACTTCAGCTGACATGTCCACTATATTATTCATCGGCGGCTACGTAATTGATAGGTTTTGTCTTTAAGGAATTGCCCCAGCTCTCCCACTTCGGGATATTTCTTAAGCTCTTCAGGAGAGATGATGTCACCTACGGAGATATGAATCTCCGTGTGGCACTTACGCCACACCTCTGCGGGGAGGCGTAATGTGCGGAGTCGCCAGTCAATCATGCCCAGGATGTTAAACCACGTGCTGTTATGTCCATGGAAATATATGGGAATGACAGGCACATTGAGCTGCTGGATAAGGCGTATGATCGACGGCTGCCACTCGCGGTCCTCGATACGGAGCTTGCCGTTTATCTTGCTTACCGCACCGGCAGGGAAAAAACCGATGGGATTACCCCGGCGCACCTGCATTATCGCCTCCTTTATGCCTTTCATCGACACAGCCTTCTTCGCCGGATCGTCGGAGGCAAGCGCGTCTACAGCGATAAAGTTGGGTCGCATGGCGGAGATATGATTCAGCACCATATTGACCATCACCTTAAACTCGGGGCGCAGCGAACCTATGAGCGATATCAGCGATATGCCGTCAAGCGCCCCGAAAGGATGATTGCTCACCGTAATGAAAGCCCCTTCGGGAAGATGGTCGAGCACCTCCTTGCCGTCAACTCTCAGGGTGATGTCGAAATCTTTCAGAAGATTGCGGGTAAATTCGGGTCCGGGATTGTCGCAATATTTGTCATGCACCGCATTAACCTTGTCAAGCGAAATCCAGTGAATCACCTTGTTGACCAATTTTTCATGCCCGGCAAGCTGCGGCATCATGGCGGCGATATCGTTATAATCAAGTACAGTACGTTTTATATTTTCACTCATTTCTGTCGTTCAATATGTTAAATTGTGCCTTCGGGCAGGCACTCTCATGATATAACGGCTATATAACAAGCCTATTTACCACAAAGTTACGAAATCCTGCAGACACGGCAAAAAAGAAGGAGAAAATGCACACTCGAAAGTGTTACAAATTCTCCTTCTCCTCTCTCCTCAGCGGTGCGTACGGGACTCGAACCCGTGACCCCATGCGTGACAGGCATGTATTCTAACCAGCTGAACTAACGCACCAATTTTTATCATTTATCAAAACTGCCTCTGCTGTTTTGCGAGTGCAAAGTTATATGCTAAATTTGATTCCTGCAAATTTTTCCGCACTTTTTTTTCAAAATATTTTTCTTCTTGCCCTTTCGGGGTATAAGCATAATGCACACGGGCGAACTTCCATTCGCCCCTTATACCGCTGCATGTTTTTCAATGACCTTAAGGTCGTTAGAGTCCTTAGAGTCGTTAGAGACCCTATCTAACGGAATCTGACAACTCACCTGTCAGAGCTGACCTTGCTCGACCAGGATGCACACGCGCTCGATTATGGCATCGTCGGCATTTTTGTCGGGCTTATAACTGGTTTTCAGGCTCACGCCGAAGAATTTGCCGAATGTCTGCCAGAATCCGGCACGGAATGACCCGAGAAATGCCTTCAAGATGTTGTAGCTGCTCTGATTGGTCTCCCGGTTGATTAGCTTTACGAGCATCTTGCCCTGCGACTTTGTAAATTTTTTCAGCTGAGGCTTGTATTGGGCGAAAATCTCTTTCTCCATCTGCGACAGATGCGCCTCCCGCTCTTTCTGGGTGGGAAGTGTCTCTATATATTCGTAGGTCTCCAGCAGGGTCTCGGCTATCAGCTTGGCATAGGGTAGCGTACGCTTTACATCGCGGACGGTGCGCCAGTAAAATTCCTCCTGTTTCTTGTTTTTGAATTTCATCGGAGGAAATACCGTGACATTGTTGAGCACGACCATAAGTGCCGTGTCGCCCTGCTCGGTGATGAAATGGTAACGCCCGTTGACAGGCTTCTTCACCACACTTGCAGGCACGGGCACACCATCGGCATCAACCTTCTGGGCATAGGAGCCGAAAGCACACAATATGGCTATGATTACACAGAATAGTATCCTCATAACCATATAACGCGACATTACGGCAAAGATTGCATTGACAGGTGATTATTCAGCGTGATGCTCGGTGTGGGGATAGTCGACCGTGTAGTGCAGACCGCGCGACTCCTTGCGCTCCATAGCCTGACGCATGATCAGATAACCCACGTTAATTATGTTGCGCAACTCGCATATCTCGCGGCTCGCCTTGGAGCACTTGAAAAGCTTCTCGGTCTCCTCATACAGGATGTCAAGACGATTCCAGGCGCGTTTAAGACGCAGGTCGCTGCGCACAATACCGACATAGGTCGCCATAATCTGCCCCACTTCCTTGATGCTCTGGGTGATGAGCACCATCTCCTCGGGATGGCGTGTTCCCTCGTCGTTCCATTCCGGCACATCGTGACGATAGCTATAATGGTCTTTAACCTCCATGGCATGTTTTGCGGCAGCATCAGCGTAAACCACAGCCTCTATGAGCGAGTTGGACGCAAGACGGTTGCCTCCGTGCAAACCGGTACAAGAACATTCACCGACAGCATACAGACGCTGGATCGACGACTCGCCGTTGGTGTCGACCTTTATTCCTCCGCAAAGATAATGGGCTGCGGGGGCAACAGGGATGTAGTCTTTCGTAATGTCGATGCCGAGCGACAGACATTTCTGATATATGTTGGGGAAATGCTTCTTGGTCTCTTCAGGGTCCTTATGGGTTACATCGAGATACACATGCTCGTCGCCATACTGCTTCATCTCAGAGTCGATGGCGCGTGCCACTATATCGCGGGGTGCGAGCGACAGACGCGGGTCGTACTTGTGCATGAACTCCTCGCCGCGTTTGTTGCGGAGCACCGCACCGTAGCCGCGCATAGCCTCCGTGATAAGAAACGACGGACGGTCGCCGGGATGATAGAGGGCAGTCGGGTGAAACTGGATAAACTCCATATCCTTCACCGTACCCTTGGCACGGTACACCATCGCTATGCCGTCGCCGGTAGCGACAAGCGGATTGGTGGTAGTGGTATAAACAGCACCGACACCGCCGGTGGCAATCAACGTGACGCGCGCGAGAAATGTGTCGACCTTCCCGGTCTCGGGATTGAGCACGTATGCACCATAGCAGGTGATGTCAGGAGTGCGGCGTGTCACGATTTTTCCCAGATGGTGCTGGGTTATTATCTCTATTGCAAAATGATTTTCAAAAATATCGATATTCGGATTGTTTTTCACCGCCTTGACAAGGCTCTCCTGAATCTCTGCACCCGTGTTATCCTTATGGTGAAGAATCCTGAACTCTGAATGCCCCCCCTCGCGGTGAAGGTCAAAGTCGCCATTCTCGTTCTTGTCAAAATTGACACCCCATTTTATAAGTTCCTGAATCTGGGCGGGAGCACCCTTCACGACTTTCTCGACCGCTGCACGGTCGCTCAGCCAGTCGCCGGCAATCATGGTATCTTCGATATGCTTGTCGAAATTATCCACCTCAAGATTAGTGACCGATGCAACACCACCCTGGGCAAAATAGGTGTTAGCTTCCTCAAGATTAGTCTTGCAAATCAGTGCCACTCTACCGGTCGCGGCAACCTTCAAGGCGAAACTCATTCCGGCAATACCCGACCCTATAACCAAATAGTCATATTCGTAAGTCATAACGTATGAATAATATATCGACCGCAAAGGTAGCAACTTTATGCGTCGGTTGAAAATAAAATGTGAAAAATACTCCTGACCACGTATCAGAATGGTCCCCTACGGCGAGCCAAGCCTGGATACAATATCATCTTGTCGGAAGCCACATGCCTGGATTTAAATAGCAACCGCCGTTTCCACAACCACGGTTTCTATTTGCAAAGATGTCTGTATAAGCTAAAGGCGCATCACTTCTTTGCAGAAATTGAAACTCCTTACTATTTCTTAAACAAGTCAGGCTGGTCGGACACATACGATGCACCTGACGACAACTCATTTCCCCGTCAGGGGATAATCCCTATGTAGCCGTCGGTTGAGCACAGCGATACCGACGGAAAGCGAGCCAAAGCACTAATGTTTCCGTAAGGAATCATCACGGAGCAAGATTGATGATTCCCTATCGGGAAACATTCCAAAGGGGAAGCCATTATTCCGGGGGTATCGCTACGCTCAACACCCCGGCTATAGACAGATGATGTCCTACGGACAACACCGCAATCCTCGCATCACAACAAAATAACTTCTTTGTTCTTTTTGACCGCCTGTCCCTTTGTATCTCTGACGACGACAACTGAAAACTGAAATCTGACGACAACTCACTAAATAAATTTGGCATTACGCTCGGCTTATTCGTATCTTTGCATCCGTAAATCAATTAAATAATAAAATAATGTCGATAGATAACATTATAGCGCAAGCAGTGGCGCGCGCTGTCAAAGAGCTTTACGGAGTTGACGCCGACCCCGCGTCAATCGTGCCGCAGACCACCAAGAAGGAATTTGAAGGCAATCTCACCGTCGTGGTGTTCCCCTGGGTGAAGGCAGCCCGCAAGGCTCCTGAAGCGGTCGGTACCGAGATAGGCAACTGGCTTGTCGACAACGAACCCGCTGTCAACCGGTTTAATGTAATCAAGGGATTCCTGAATATCGTGATAGAACCGGGCTACTTCACTTCAATGTTACGCCACATCGCGGAGACTCCCGACTACGGCTTCAAGAAAGCGACTGATGAAAGCCCACTTGTGATGGTGGAATACTCCTCGCCAAACACCAATAAGCCTCTTCACCTCGGACATGTGCGAAACAATCTGCTCGGATACAGCCTCTCGCGCATACTCGCCGCCTGCGGCAACCGCGTCGTGAAGACCAACATCGTCAACGACCGAGGCATCCACATCTGCAAGTCGATGCTCGCTTGGAAAAAGTGGGGCGACGGTGCCACCCCCGAATCTACCGGCAAGAAGGGCGACCACCTTATCGGCGACTTCTATGTACTCTTCGACAAGCATTACAAGGCTGAAGTGAAAGAGCTTGTCGCCAAGGGTCTATCTGAGGAAGAGGCTGAAAAACAGTCGCCGCTGATGCTTGAAGCGCGCGAAATGCTGCGCCGCTGGGAGCAGAAAGACCCCGAGATACGCGGGCTATGGGAGATGATGAACAGCTGGGTCTATGCCGGATTTGATGAGACCTACAAGCGTCTCGGCGTGGACTTCGACAAGATATATTACGAGAGCAACACCTATCTTGAAGGCAAGGACAAGGTGCTTGAAGGACTTGAAAAGGGCATCATGTACCGCAAGGATGACGGCTCGGTATGGGCGGACCTTACCGATGCCGGACTTGACCACAAACTGCTCCTCCGCAGCGACGGCACATCGGTCTACATGACCCAGGATATCGGTACCGCCAAGCTCCGCTATCAGGATTTCCCCATTGACAAAATGATTTATGTCGTGGGCAACGAGCAGAATTATCATTTCCAGGTATTGTCGCTGCTCCTTGACCGTCTCGGATTCAAGTGGGGGAAGGATCTCGTGCATTTCTCCTACGGAATGGTAGAACTTCCCGAAGGAAAGATGAAGAGCCGCGAGGGAACCGTGGTAGATGCCGATGACCTGATGGACGAAATGATTCAGGGAGCGCGCGATGTGTCGGCAGAGCGCGGCAAAGGCGATTTCACACCCGAAGAATCAGAAGAAATCGCACGTATTGTGGGCATGGGCGCACTGAAATATTTCCTTCTGAAAGTAGACCCGCGCAAAAACATGACTTTCAACCCCAAAGAGTCAATCGACTTCAACGGCAATACCGGTCCTTTCATCCAGTACACCTACGCACGTATCCGCTCGGTGCTCCGCAAGGCAGCCGATGCCGGCTACAAGGCTGAAGGCTATGAGGCAGTCGAGCCTAATGAGAAGGAAATCTCCCTTATCCAGCACCTCGCCGACTATCCTGCAGTTGTCGCTGAAGCCGGTAGAACCTATTCACCGGCACTCATAGCCAATTATGTGTATGACCTCGTGAAGGAATACAACCAGTTCTACCACGACTATTCGATTCTTAACGAGGCTGACTCAAGTGTCCGTGCACTCCGTCTTGCCCTCAGCGAAGAAGTGGCGCGCGTCGTTAAAAGCGGCATGTCGCTGCTCGGAATCGAGGTGCCAGAGCGCATGTAACATAATTTAACTTTTGTAGGGTCACACATTGCCCCGCATATACGTTATCACTTTAAACACTAAGTATTATGAATAATTATAATTTGGATTCATTCAATTCACAGGCGCTTGACAATCGTGTGTCGCAGGTGATGAAAAGGGTTTATGTAAAGATGTTTCTCGCCCTCCTTGTGACCGCCGGAGCAGCATGGATATGCTCCTGCATTCCTAATCTCGTCTATTTCCTTGCGGCTAACCGCTGGGTCTACTGGGGACTTCTGATTGTGGAACTTCTCATGGTATTCGGTATCAGCGGAGCGGTCAACAAGATAAGCTCACCCGTGGCGACATTGCTGTTTTACGCGTTTGCGATACTCAACGGAGTCACATTCTCGTTGATATTTTATGCCTATTCCACAGTATCGATTTTCAAGACATTCATCATCACTGCCGGAGTGTTCGGCGCAATGAGTGTCTACGGTTACTTCACGAGCCGTGACCTGACAAAAATCGGCAACTTCCTGTTTATGGCGTTGATAGGTCTTATCATCGCAAGCGTAGTCAACATTTTCTGGGCAAATTCGACACTTGAATGGATTGTATCTATCGCAGGTGTGCTTATCTTCATCGGTCTTACCGCATGGGATACCCAGCAAATCAAGCGTATGGCTGAATACAACGGCGGTTTCTCTCTGCCGCGTCTCGCAACCATAGGCGCGCTCACGCTCTATCTCGACTTTATCAATCTTTTCCTCTATCTGCTCCGCTTCTTCGGTGCATCAAGAGACTGATAACCAACCGTCCAAAATACAAAGGGGTTGCGCCAACATTTGCGCGATCCCTTTTTCATATATAACAGATGAGTCGTCAGACAGGGTCTCTAACGACTCTAAGGACTCTAACGACCTTAGGGTCACCGGACCTCACTCCGTAAAAGACACCGCGTAGGGACATCGCTTTGCTATATAATTAAATATTAAGTATTTACGCCTAAAAATACCGCGTAGCAGTAGGGGCGAGTGGAAGCTCGCCCCTACTGCTACGCGCTGCACCCTGACAACCCTTTTCCCGCAGGGAAAAATCCAAATTTAGCCGGGGGGTTGAGCGCAGCGATACCCCCGGAAAGCATCGTATAGGCTTATGTTTCCGCAAGGAATCATCCCGGAGCGCGATTGATGATTCCCTGTCGGGAAACGATGATGGCGACATGCCGGATATCCGTAGGTTTCGCTCCGCTCAACGCTACGGCTACAAATGGATTATCCCTCCGGGAAACAACGGCAAAATCAACGACATTGCACATTTCCTGTAAAAAGCTTGCAATCCGGCATCGCAATAGCTATATTTGTGAAAAACCAGTCATCACATCATGAAAACGCCTCTCTCAGATATCTACCACTACAACCATGCAGGACAATATCTTAACGGTCAAGGCGGACGCGCGATATTCAATGAGATAGAAGCCTACGCATTTGAATTATCCGCGTCTTTAATAAGTTATAACTTAGAAACACCATTCAATTCTGGAGCTCTGTCGGGAGAGAATAGATACATGGATTCAATGAGTCAATTACGGTTTGGCTATGATAAAGAACATTTTACAAATGCCATGTTTCTCTTTACACGAGAAGCGAGTGCTAATAATAGTGGAATATATGATTCCTATTCATTTATGCCAAATAGCCGCCAATTATATCATAATAATATAAAATCAATCCTTTTAAAATATTCACCATGGTGAGATTGATAATCGTATCATTAATATTATTTAAGTGTATCTTGGCATCTTATTGTCAACAATATGATTCTGCAATATTATGTGAGCAAATTGCAGGTAAAAAATCAACGATAACGGATATTTTGAATTCTACCGATAGTCTATATCGTGTTGTCTGGCAGGAATTTTATGATTTGGAAGGAACACACAAGGTGGGAGCATCCAATATGACATTGATTATTTATACAAAAAAGAATGAGATTATAAGAGTCGCATATATATATATGATGAAAAAACAAATTTTGAAAAAACGACAATACAGCAACAGGATATTTCAACCGAGGAAAAACTAAGAATTGATTCTATTGTATCACATGAGTACGCCAGAGGTCTTAATTGGCGTCAACAAATAAATGTACCAGCCGTCATTAAGAAAAAAGCACATTGCACACTTAACGGATTGGAACATGCCGGAGTAATTGGGCTATCCTTTTATTATGACGTTGTCCCCATAAAAAACAGTTTTAATGATACCCATCAATAATAAATTACCGTTATGAGATGTTCAACTTTTTTTCTCCAATACTGCGAATTGAATGAGAACGGGGCGGTGAAGCGGGTGATGTTTGACTGGGGCTACGCCACCTTTAGTGCGATGGTTATACCTACAGGAGATTTCGCGGAAGAATGTGGGAGGGGTTAGTCGGTCAATGTCAACTTTTTTCATTATCTTTGAGCCATAAACATTACCCGCTATGAAACGTGTATTGATAATTGGAGCAGGTGGCTTTATCGGCGGTTTCATAGCCGCGGAGAGTCTGCGCCGTGGCTACGAGACATGGGTAGGTGTGCGCGAATCGACATCGCGCCGCTATCTCAAAGATGAGCGGCTGCATTTCGTGACCTTTGACTACGACTCACCGGAGGCAATGGAAACGGTGTTGAAAACCTCTCTTCCGGAAGGAGAAAAATGGAACTGGATAATCTACAATCTCGGAGCCACGAAAGTGACCAATTACAGCGATTTCAACCGTATCAATTTCGGATATCTACGCACATGCGTGGAATCGCTGCAGGCAACAGGCATGGTTCCGGAGCGCTTTCTCTATATGAGCAGTCTCAGCGCGCTCGGACCCGTCGATGAAAAGACCTATCAGCCTTATACCTCGACCACTGTGCCCGACCCCAATACAAAATACGGCATGTCGAAAATCAAGAGCGAGACACTGCTTGAGACTACCCCTGACTTCCCCTGGATTATCTTCCGTCCCACGGGCGTCTACGGTCCTCACGAACAGGACTATCTCATGATGGTAAAATGTATCGACAGCCATTGGGATTTCGGAGTCGGCTACCGCAAGCAACTGCTGACATTCATCTATGTCGACGACCTTGTAAACGCCATGTTTGACGCGTTGGAGAAAGCTCCCGTGCGCCACAAATACATTATCAGCGAAGGACGCGCCTACACACAGTCGGAGTTCCGCAAAATTGTGGCGCGCAAACTCGGCAGAAAGTTTGTCATTCCCGTGAGGCTGCCATTATGGATGGCGAAGGTGGCAAGCGTAGTCGCCGAGAAATACGGCATCCTGAAGATGAAGCCCTCAACACTCAATTCCGACAAATACAAGATAATGAAACAGCGCAACTGGAGCGCCGACATCTCCGACGCGCAACGCGATTTCGGATTCAACCCCGCAACTTCGCTCGAAAAGGGAATTGAAGCTACCGTAGAGGCATATCGCCGCGAGAAAAACCGTAAAACCGACGACCATGACTGATAACCGTTACAACCGTCCTCCCTGGTGGATGACAGTAGTGATACTTGTGATGCTGCTGCCTCTGTTTTCATGGCCGATGGTGATTGCATCGTTGCCGCCCGAAGATGACGGCAACAACTGGAAAATGCTTATCTATATTTTCCCGATTTATGCCATACTGAGCGCATATTATGCTTACCGTTGCTATGCCGAACGCAAAGAACTGAGCATAATCCTGCTTGCGGTGTTGCTTCTCGCATATCTCGGAATAACATTCGCATTGTTGGTATGACAAGGATTATACGCAGATTGTTGATTGCAGCATGGCTCTGGCTATCCTTTGTACATGCGTCAGCGGTGACTGTACCGGAATATGCTTATACCGGCGACATGTCGATAAGCGGTCCGGTTATTGGCGATGGTGTGACCGCCATAGGAGAAGGGGCTTTCGCCGGTTCCGGAGTACAGACAGCAATCATCCCCGCAGGTGTGAAGAATATAGGGGCGCATGCCTTTGCCGACTGCCACAAGCTCGTCAAGGCAGAAATTCCCGAAGGAGTCACCGTGCTCCATGCCGGTACTTTCCGCGGCTGCACCTCTTTACGTGAGGTATCATTGCCCTCGACACTGGAGAAAATCAAAAGTGATGTGTTTGCCGCCACGGCATTGGAATCAATCGACCTGAGCCGCTGTACAAGGCTGCGCGCAATAGGTGAACGCTCTTTTGCCGGATGTGAAGCATTACGCAGCATAAAACTGCCCGATAATATCACCCGCATCGAAAACAGTGCTTTTTTCGGATGCATGGCTCTAAATGAAATGGATTTTCCCACATCGCTGCTCTACATAGGCGACTGCGCCCTTGCATGCACCGGCAATATAAGCATGATACATCTTCCCGCATCACTCTGCCGCATCGGCTCAAATGCAATGGAAGGGATGATGAGCCTATCGGGCATAGATGGCTCGGATCTGAAACGTGTGCCGGCACTTGGTGACAACGTATGGTACGGGCTTCCACAGCACGACATCCGGCTTACAGTTCCGGCTCATCTGCGCGACACATTCCTCTCCTCTCCCCAATGGTGTGAATTCAACATTATCGGGAATACGGGAGCGATTGTCTCGCCGACAACGACAGATTCCGGCATAAAAAACGTAATGCATTACCGCGTGTCGGAAATAGACATCACAGTGACCATATTTAATGACGGCACACGCCGCGTTGACAAGATATTAAGAACAAAGTAACCGTATATGGGAAAAAATAAATTACGTAAATTCAGCGAGATGGAGTCGATGGACTGTGTATTTCAATACCCGTTCGGCATACTTCGTGAAAAAGGCTTCCCGATGAAAGGAAGCTGGGGACGCGACTATTTCGGCAACGACAATCCTATCGTGCTTGAACTTGGATGCGGCAAAGGTGAGTACACTGTCGGACTCGCGGAGCGTTTTCCCGACAAAAACTTCATAGGCATCGACATCAAGGGCGCGCGCATGTGGACAGGTGCCTGTCAGGTACGCGACCGTGGCATCAGAAACGCCGCGTTTTTGCGCACAAGCATTGAGTTGCTTCCCAACTTTTTCGCCAATGACGAGGTTGACGAGATATGGATAACATTTCCTGACCCGCAGATGAAAAAAGTGACGAAACGCCTCACCGGCACACGCTTCATGAGCCTTTACCGACAGGTGTTGCGCGACAATGGCATCGTGCATCTGAAAAGCGACAGCCCGTTTCTCTACACATACACCCGTTACATGGTTGAGCATAACGGATTCAGGAAAGTAACCGACACAGCCGACCTGTATCATGACCCGCAGGGTGTGAGCGACATCCTCAACATACGCACATTCTATGAGCAGCAGTGGCTCGACCGCGGACTGACTATAAAATATATATCCTGGCATCTCGACCGGTCAACACCTCTTTCCGAGCCGGAAGTCGAAATAGAACCTGATACTTATCGCAGCTTTTCCCGTGGCGAACTACAATGCCCGGACAAATGTTAATACCCAAATAATTCATAGCCAAAATGGAAACATTATATCCCAAACTCATTCTTGACGCGCTGACCAATGTGCGCTATCCCGGAAACGGTAAAAATATCGTGGAACTCGGAATGGTTGAAGATGACATCCGCATCGACGGCAACAAAGTGAGTTTCTCGCTCATATTTGACAAGCCTACCGACCCGTTTGTCAAGTCGCTTGTAAAAGCCGCCGAGACGGCGCTTACCACTTTCATCTCTCCGGAAATAGACGTGAAAGACCGCATAAGCGTCAAGTTCAAGAAAGAAAATCCCGCACCAAAAGCAGAGGAACGCCCGCTGCCGAAAGTAAAAAACATCATAGGTATCTCCTCAGGTAAAGGCGGCGTAGGCAAATCCACGGTCGCAAGCAATCTTGCCGTGGCACTTGCCCGTCTCGGCTACAAGGTAGGGCTGTTGGATGCCGACATATTCGGTCCCTCCATACCCAAGATGTTCGGTGTCGAAGATGCGCCTATTTATATGGAAAATGTCGACGGACAGGACATGATAGAGCCGATAGAGAAATACGGTGTAAAATTACTCTCGATAGGATTTCTCGTCGACAAGAATTCCCCGGTACTTTGGCGCGGTGCCATGGCATCGCGCGCCCTCAATCAGCTTATCATGCAGGCATCGTGGGGTGAACTCGACTATTTCCTCATCGACATGCCTCCGGGAACAAGCGACATACATCTCACACTTGTACAGACTCTCGGCATAACAGGAGTGGTCATCGTCAGCACACCACAGGAGGTGGCACTCGCCGATGCCCGCAAAGGGATTGCCATGTTTACCGACGAGAAGGTCAATGTGCCTGTGCTTGGCATAGTCGAGAATATGGCATGGTTCACTCCCGCCGCACACCCTGATGAACGCTACTACCTGTTTGGTCGCGACGGTGCCGTCAAACTTGCCGAAGAGCTTCATGTGAAGGTACTTGCCCGGATACCTATCGTCGGTACAATCTGTGAAGGCGGTGACTGCGGGTCACCTATCGCGCTGAAAGACAGCATTACCGGTGAAGCGTTCATGGATTTGGGACGCGCCGTCGTCAATGCGGTTGACGAGCGTAACTCGACATTGCCGCCTACCTCGGCAGTAGAGACCCATTCCTGATCAATGTATTGCCGAGATTACCAGGTAAGTCATATATCCCACATAGCAGAATGCGAGTACAGCTCCTTCACCACGGGTGATAACGCGCTTGCCTATAATCTGACCGAATATCCACAGCAACAATGAGCCTCCTACAAGGGTGCTGAAATCGACCACTGAAATCGTGCCGGTGTCAAGCGGGCTGATAGTGGAGCAGAATCCAAGTATAAAAAACACATTGAATATACATGCTCCCACTACATTGCCGAGCGCAATGCCGGGCTGCTTCTTGACAGCCGCCACGACCGATGTGGCGAGATCGGGCACTGAACTTCCTATGGCTACAATGGTAAGACCTACCAGTCCCTCTGATAGCCCTGCTTTCAGGGCAATCCCCGATGCACCGTCGACTATCCAGTTTCCACCGACTATCAGTGCGGCAAGACCGCCAAGGATACATACTACGGCAAGCCACATTTTCATGCCGGGTTTAGACTGATTTTCCGGTTTCGCGACAGAAGAACTGTCACCGGCATTTTGTGGCACCGGCGGCTGGGGTTCATGTGCCATCTCGAATGTATATGCCATGAAGATGATAAAAAATGCTATCAGCATCAGTCCGTCGGTACGGCTGATGAAATCAGCTGTGCCGTCAAACAGTTTGTCGTCACCGCAGAAAAACAGGGCGAGTGAAGCAAGCACAAGCATCGGAAGGTCCTTCCACAGCATATCCTTGCTCATGTGGATAGGGTTGATGAGAGCCACGACCCCGACCACAAAGAGTATGTCAAATATATTCGCGCCCACAATATCGCCGAGTGCGAGTTGAGATTTACCGCTCAATGTGGAAGTAAGACACACCACAAAGTCAGGTGTCGATGACCCGAAAGCCACGACAGTAAGACCGATTATCAGATTTGACACCTTGAAATGACGCGCCACAGCCGATGCTCCGTCGGTAAGATAATTACCGCCTGCAATAATGAGTACCGTACCCAAAATCAAAAAAATGATATCGTGAGCCATAATTCAGATAATTGCGTTATACCCCTATAACAATCCTCCGCTCACTTTTATCTTTGGGACATTAAATATTTTCAGAAGCGGGCACCGACGTTGAAGGTCACTGATTCATTGGAATTGAAGAAAGTATAGCCGCTTCCATAGTAGGCACGACCGTCAAAGCGCACCGACATCGATGCAAACAGACTGCGATGATTAAACACAAATGCTGTCATTACCTTGATATTTGTTGAAAACATATCTTTTCTTCCCTCCGTAGAGTCTTCGTAGGAGTGTTTATACCCGAGAGAAGGCAGCGCAGTAATATTAAACAACCATTTTCGGGGCTTCATCACGCAGTTATAGGCATAGCCTACCATAAGGTCATAATCGGTGTACCGGAAATTATAATGGTCGGTGTCACCGGGAAGATAGTTAAGCATATCGGCTGGCAGACGAGAGAAATCCAGACCGATTTTCTGATGGGTATAACTGAATCCTGCAATCATTGACCCCGCACTTTTCAACTGATACTTTGAATAGCAATAGGCTGCTGCCTGAGAATATTTTCTGTGATTAAAGAAATAATACAAGTCGATTACTGTCGACTCCTGATTCACCCCGTCAAACTCAAAATCCAGTTTCTGCCCTGATGACGGCTTGAATTTTCCAAACTTTGTAACATGTGCCCCGCCTTTGGTTGACGAGTTCTGATAGTTGGCGGCAAAAAGCGCACATGTGAAATTGAACTCAAAGTTGGTCCGGTTAGACACCGGATTACCTATAAGCTCATTGGCATTAAAATCATATCCGACACTCACCGCCATAAAACAGAGATGGGCACCGATGTCACTGTAGACATCAGAAATCATTCGTATTGAAGTACTTTTAGAAAAAGTGAGCATGTAGCTTTGCGCCCAGTTATAGGATTTCCCTATTATTTTCCAGTTTTTCCCGGTACCTACCACATAATCCTTGTCATACGAATTAAAAGTGCGGTCACCCCAGTTATATACGTTCACACAAAATTGCGCAAATTTCGGATATCTTATACGAGGGTCATTTATACGGAATCCTGAATTGATAAGTCGGTTCACCCATGTTTTTCCAGGTAGCGGAGGCATAGTATCAACCGGCGTCACAGAGTCGGCCGTAATTCCGGCAACCGTATCGCACGAGTCGGGGATTAGCAGCGCAACGGGCATTTCGGAACCGCCAGCAAATGCCGGAACCTTGACCGCGCAGACCGCCCAAATCGCTATTAAAACATTTAATAATCCCCTCGCTCTCATCATAAATATTTAAGCGTGTGCAAAGTTACCATTTTATTTTTTATAGATAAAACGGCAAGCGTGGTTTATGGCTATTTATGCCATAAACCACGCCATTATGTCAATACATGGGAGTAAAAGGTGCATACTTTACCAAACGTGACGTTACGTCGCCCACAAAATCCTTAGATTTGGAGGTGTCGAGCTTCATGACCGAAGCACCGGGGCGCAGGTCACACTTCTTAAGATCGATATAAAATACACCAAGGTTGGTGACTATATCAAAATAATAAAGCCTGTCACGGATGTTGCTGAACGAGCGCCATTGCGTCGATGACACATTGGGTTCCGTGGAAATCGTATAAAGATAAGGTACCGATACATTCATCAGGATACTACGTATGATTGACAAGCCAAGATCGGCATCATTAGTCTTGTCAACATGTCCCTGGAAGAAATAACCGCGCACAAACCGGTCGGGACTCTTGACTGTACCCGGCAACATGTTTTCACCGCCAACCTTCTGCCAGTAATTATTTATCGCAGTCATCTCAGGATACTGTGGATCGTTGGTCATTGCCGGCATATCCTCCCCTTCATACACTTTCACTGCTCCATGGTCAAACTCCAGTATCGCACATCTGCCCTCGGCATCGGTGATACCCCAGTGAAGGGTTGATACCGTTCCTCCGTCAAAAGTTGCACCTGAAATACTGAAATCCTGTTTTTTAAGTACCTCCACCACTTCGGGAGTAGTGGCATTCATGTCTAAAAGCCAACCGACAAACATGGCAAGCGACATATCGGGACGCCCGACAGTCTGCTCATTGGCATAGACCGTACCCTTACAAAACAAACCGTTTATGACAAGCCCCTTTTCATTCATACCCTCAGTTATACCTCCGTCATATCCTACCGCGTAAATCGCGCCATACTTTGAGGTCCATGTCACAGACCCCGGCTTTGTATTGCCTTTCTTCTTCATTCCACGCGGATATACATATAGATTGGTAGGAATAGGTGTCTTCCAGTCAAGTGACCTTCCCACTATACGCAGCACACTGTCAGCCGATGTCGTCGTTGTTGTGTCTCCAACATAGAGAATACGCGAGCAGGCATCGGACTTATTCACTCCGAGAAACGCCATAAAGACGAAAAAACAGAAAATAACCTTGAATTTCATTGTCGTAATAATTAAGCTTTTACGCTAAACACGACATTCTCGGCTATAGTTCACCATGATACACAACTTTCAAGCCGGAGGCTTGAAAGTTGTGTAGGTTATGAGGTTATGAGGTTAGGGGGTGTAGGGGGTATTTATCGAATCAGCTGCCATGAATCGAAATCAAACAGCTCCTCATCACCTCCCCTGAAAAGAATCATAATATTATTGACTCCTTTTATATCACTGTTGACATCAACCGTGATTTCGCCGGCATTTTCAACCGGGACAACGGCGAAAGGCGTTTTTTCACCGTCAACTAAAAATTCAATCGTGCCGGGATTCTTTACATTCAACACCTTTGCTACCAGTCGAGAGCCGCCATTACCTAAATCCACGCTTCTCAAGCGTGTCCAGTCTCCATTGTGAATGGAGGTAAGATAATGTGATGTTCCAGCCGTGCGGTCAGTCTTCACGCCCCATGAATCAGCCATGGTCTCCGCCTCTACCGTTGCAAACGGATCAAGATTTTTCAACGGTATAACCACCCCTTCTTCAGAAAACGGGATAAACGGTATGCTGTCACCGCTCCACGTGAACTCCTCTACGGCAGCCGAGCGGCGGAAACCCGATCCGTTAGGGGCAAGACCCTGATGATAAAACATAAAGTCGCGTCCGTTGATGCTTATGTTGCCGCCATGGATAGTAAAGCTTCCGGGCGATTCGCTCATGATTCGCCCCATGTATTTCCAAGGACCGTGTATCGAGGTTGCGGTTGAGTAAGCCATGTGTTCAGGCACTCCACCCGCCGCGTAGGAAAGATAATATATGCCGTTTCGCTTATCAAGCCACGGACCCTCTTCAAAATTGGTTTTCATCACCTCTTTTCCGAGTTGCCAGTCATGCTTCATGCGCAGCTCACCGAATGCCTCGGGATTATTAAGGTCGGCGACCGGTTTTACCTCCGATGCAAGAGATATCATGTCAGGGTTAAGCTCGGCATACCACAATCCATTGTTACCCCAGAAAAGATATGCCTTCCCGTCATCATCTATAAATACGGTAGGATCTATGAATCCCCAGCTTCCCGGCACCAATGGTTTGCCAAGAGGGTCGGTGTAGGGACCTTCAGGACGGTCGGCAACCGCCACTCCTATGCCGTGCAATCCGCAAGTAGTATCTTCGGCGCATATATACCAGTACCATTTTCCGTTACGTTCTACCGCCTGTGACGCCCAGGCATTGTCACCCTGCTTAGCCCATTTGAAATTTGCGGTGCTGAGGGGTGTTCCACGATAAGTCCAGTTCACCATGTCGGTCGTGGAAAACAGTTGCCAGTCCTTCATCTTGAAATACTGGGCATCGTTCTCGTCATGTCCGGTAAAAAGATACACTGTGTCATTATGCACGTAAGGCGCAGGATCCGGGGTAAATGAAGTTTTCACTACCGGATTTACGGCACACATTTCCATGGCTGCCGCCGTGGCAAACACCAATGTCGCTATCGTTCTCATTGTATTGCTTTTATTTTGAAAAGTTAATAATCCTGATATATATCCCTCTATAAATTGGTGGTAACAGTACCTGTAATGAATAATAATACCGTCACCCGGCATTTATACCAAACCAAGATGAGTGTAAAATTAACACCCATTATTCTTATTGACAATTTTTATCACATGTTTTACAACATAAAATTTTTATGTGCCGTCTATTAAGGTAATTTACCTCATGTTGGGAGGTACTTCACGGTATTAATTATTTAACATTTGTGCCATATTAGAAAGATTTATTATATCTTTGCGTTGGAAAATATTTTATCACTCCAGGGATAATGAATTATACTTTATTAGACTTTTTAGCTCTCCTCGGCTCTGTCTGCTTATTCCTTTATGGCATGAAGGTTATGAGCGAAGGGCTTCAAAAAGCCGCCGGCGACCGCTTGCGCAATATTCTTTCAGCAATGACCCGCAACCGGTTTACAGGCACATTGACCGGATTTGCCATCACCGCGCTCATCCAGAGTTCATCCGCTTCCACGGTAATGGTGGTAAGTTTTGTAAATGCCGGTCTAATGACTCTCGCACAATCCATGGCTGTGATATTCGGAGCCAATGTCGGCACCACATTTACCGCGTGGATTATCGCCCTGTTCGGGTTTAAGGTTGACACGTCGGTATTCATTCTCCCGATAATAGCCTGCGCCGTCCCGCTGCTCTTCTTCAAAAAAAGCCGTACAAAGTCAATCGGTGAGTTCCTGATAGGTTTCGCTTTCCTGTTCATGGGTCTCAACATGATCAGCGATTATGTGCCCGACCTCCAGAGTAACCCCGACATGTTTGCTTTCCTTGAGCGCTATGCTTCTATGGGCTATCTGTCGGTATTGCTGTTTCTCTTTGTCGGTATAATCGTAACGGCAATTATCCAGTCATCGGCGGCGACATTCGCCATTGTGCTTATCATGTGTACGAAAGGATGGATTACATTTGACCTCGGATGCGCCGTGGTGCTTGGAAGCAATATCGGTACCACTATAACCCCGTTACTCGCGTCGATGAGCGGAAATGTGGCGGCAAAACGAACGGCAATGGGACATCTTCTCTTCAACTTATTCGGTGTCGTCTGGACCCTGTGCGTGTTCTATCCGTTTGTCAACCTCAACGTGTGGATAACCGAGGCTATCGGCCAGGGCAATCCCGAATCGCTTTTCTCATTTGTAAATAACCTGGAGGCTACACAGCCCGATGTATATAATTCTCTTTTTGACGGAAGTCTGCCCAACGGTCATCCCGTTCTTGCCCAGATAGGAGCGATGCAGTTCAGCGTATCGTTCGGACTTTCGATGTTCCACACTGTTTTCAATCTCGTCAACCTGTCCATAATGATTTGGTTCACTGGATTATATGTCAAGATAGTGGAGAAACTTGTACCGGCAAAACACAAGGAAGACGAGGAGTTCCAGCTCAAATTTATCTCCGGTGGTCTGTTAAGCGCGTCAGAACTTAATATAGCCCAGGCTGAAAAAGAAATGGTCGTTTACGCACAGCGCGTAGAACGCATGATCGGCATGGCTGAGACACTTGTTCACACGAAAGAAAATACGGAAGACTTCTCGCGCCTGTTCTCGCGCCTTGAAAAGTATGAGGAGATATCTGACCGCATGGAAATAGAGATTGCCAACTATCTCAATAAATGTGCCGAAGGACGACTCTCCAATGAAGGAAAGCTCCATATCGCAGCCATGCTTAATATCGTCAGCGAAATCGAGAGCATAGCCGACTGCTGCTTCGGATGTGCTAAAATCCTCATCCGCAAGCAAGAAAGCGGAGTGCATTTCGATGACTTCATATTCCGCAATATCGACACCATGTTCAGCTATGTCAAGGAAGCGATGTCCGACATGCTCACATTGCTAAGTGATGTGGAAAAAGTGCGTCAGGTCGACATCATCCGTTCTTACAACAAGGAGCGGGAAATCAACAACCTGCGCAATCAGCTTCGCACAAGCAACGTGGAAAATATCAACAACCGCACCTACGAATATCAGGCAGGCATCTATTATATGGATATTGTCAATGACCTTGAAAAAATGGGCGACTATATAATTAATGTAGTAGATACAATTAAAGATCATTTCCGTCGCCGCATAGCATAATATGATATTATTAACACTGTTTCACAAATCTGTGTCAATCCAGTGTCACATGTTACAAAATTCTGATTTTGCGCGTGTTAGTGCATGATATTGCTACAATACGGTTACTAAAATTGTTTTGTACGGGTTACATTATTATTTTTGTAAAAGAAGAATTAACCTTATACAGGGTTTTTCATTCATGAAAATTATCTATATATATGCCCGTCAAGTCTAATAATATTTCGGAAACGAATAAAATTTGTATTGCTGATGAAGAACCACTCATCAGTGAACTTATGCAATATAACCTCGAGCAGGCGGGATATAATGTAAGCGTGTACCATACCACAAGCGAGGCAATGGACAGCGAGTTGACCAATTTTGACCTTTACATCATTGATGTCATGATGGAGAATAAAGAAGGCTTTGAACTTGCCCGCTATCTTAAACAAAACCTCGAAACATTACACACTCCTCTTATTTTCTGTTCGTCGCGCAACAATGAAGACGATGTAATCAACGGGCTTGATCTCGGAGCCGATGATTACATCCTGAAACCGTTTGCCATGAAAGAACTTGTGGCGAGGGTAAATTCACTTATGCGGCGCCGGCGCATCACCTTGAACAAAAGTATCGGATGAAACGTGACGTATCTCTGCCGGTATGCTACATATCCGGTCGTTTTGAAGCAGGATGTGACGAAGCAGGCAGAGGCTGTCTTGCCGGTCCCGTACATGCTGCGGCAGTCATACTTCCCGACGATTTTCACCATCCCCTCCTGAACGATTCAAAACAGCTCACAGAGGCTAAACGCGAGATACTGCGTCCCATCATCGAGGCTGAGGCGATAGCGTGGGCGGTAGGTGTAGTAGACAATGAGGAGATTGACAGGATAAATATACTTCGCGCCTCCATAGAGGCTATGCACCGTGCTATCGATGCCCTTAAAGTAACGCCCGGGGCAATCGTGGTCGACGGCAACCGCTTTTCCCCCTATAAGGATATCCCGTATCAGACCTTTGTCAAGGGCGACGGCCGATTCGGCAACATAGCCGCAGCGTCAATACTCGCCAAGACCCATCGTGACGAATTCATGCGCCGCATACATGAAGAATACCCCATGTATGGATGGGATATAAACAAGGGCTATCCTACTAAGGCACACCGCGCAGCTATTGTCGAATATGGACCGACTCCCTATCACAGGATGAGTTTCCGGCTTATCGACCAGCAACTCACTCTATTTTAGAAACTCAAAAAATAGGGTGCATCACTCCTGATACACCCTAAAAAGGTTAAGCCGATTGGTTATCTTAAACCTTAAACCTAATAATTTACCGGTTTACGTAAACCTTGTATTCTCCCGGCTGTAGAGATGTCGGAAATTCCTCTGTCACGCCTGTGAAGAAGTTTACTGTAGTCTTGTCGCCTTGCGGAGCTACATCCTTGTATTTCACATCGGCAGCCGATGCACCGAGATTGACAAATACATACACGGTTGTGTTGTCGACCGAGCGCGAGAATATGTACAGGTCGTCGCTTTCGGTAGGATAGCGCACTACCTCACCGCCGTCTATGCCTGCCTGAAGTGCGGGCTGTGTATGCTTGAGATGGTTGAGTTTCTGATAGAACTCGAAATAGCTGTTACGCGGTTCCCATACCGGCGGCACATCCTTCTTGAAAAATTCAAATGCACGGTTCATGCCCGTTTCCTGACCGGTGTAGATAAGCGGCATACCGGGAAGCGTGTAGCTCAACACGGCAAATGCGTCGGAGAGATTTCCAAGACGCTCCTGCTCCGTACCTTCCCATGAATTCAGGTCATGATTAGTAATCATGTTCATGAGGTAAGTGTCGCGCGGATATTGTTTCTCCTGCACGGCAAGCAGAGAGTCGATTGCCACGGCATGTTTTGCGGGAAAACTTCTCATGTTGCCCTCGGCATCCTTGAAGGTGTATTGTCCGGAAGTTGCGGCGATTTCACTGAAAAGGTCTTTCATAGGCCAGTTGTAGCCCATGTCGAAACCGTTAGCCTGAAGCTCCGGCTTACTTGCCTCGGCAAGCATGAACACTTCTTTCACGGAGTCGAGCTGCGGACGCGCCTCATCCCAGAAATCGGTAGGAACTTCCCCGGCCACATCGCAACGGAAACCGTCGACATCGACATCGGTAAGCCAGAACTTGAAAGCATCGACCATCGCGGCGCGCATATCCTTGTTATTGTAGTCAAGTTTATAGACATCGGTCCAGTCGTAAGGTCCGTACATGTTTCCGAGTGAGTCTTTGGCATACCAGTCGGGATGCTCGGTCACCCAACGGTTGTCACGACCCGTATGGTTGGGAACCCAGTCGAGTATCACCTTCATGCCGAGACTGTGAGCTTTCTTGACGACATCCTTGAACTCATCGATTGTGCCGAATTCCGGATTGAACGCAGTGTAATCCTGCACGGCATAATAACTGCCAAGCTCACCTTTTCTGCCATCTTGCGAAATCGGGTGAACGGGCATGAACCAGAGTATGTCGACTCCAAGCTCCTTCAGACGCTGAAGCTGACCTTCAAACTCCTTCACAGTGCCGCCCTCGGTGTACTGGCGCAGATTGACTTCATAAATCACTGCATTGCGGCTCCATTCGGGGTGCTTGACATTGGTAAACGTGCTGTCACGCTCTGCAAGCGACTGCTCGCTCTTCTTGCTTTTTGTGCATGAGACAGCCACGAAGGCGGCAAGCGATGCCGCCATTGCTATAAAAAACAACTTTCTCATAAAAAAACTATTACCTGTTGATTTAAAGTGTAATACTGATATTGCAAATATACGCTATTTTTTGCATCTCACTGTAGATTATCTGCAAAAAATGACTACTTTTGTAAAGTCTCTATCAAATACCAAAACAATGAACAGATTTTCAAAGCTAACGGGTGTCACACTCTCGGCTGCCATGGTGGCGATATGTGCATTCAGTTCCTCCGCGACAGGCACAGGAGTGATAACCGCTACTAAAGCCGACGGTACGACAGTTGTCGTGAACGCGCTTAACGACAACATTATCAAAGTATCCAATTTTGCCACAGGGGAAAAAACACGTGAATCGGCTTCAGCCATACTGGACAAGCAGCCGTTTAACGGCACAGTGTCATCGGAAAACGGCAGCAGCATCATGACACTGCCGTCAGGACTTACGGTCAAGGTAAATATGACCACCGCCGATGTCACATTTTCAAAAGGTAACCACCCGTTGCTGCATGACGACGGGGTAAGAACCTCCTCACATGACTTGCGGACTCTCTCGCTTGTACCATCTTCAGCCGCGGAGGTGTATTACGGAGCCGGCGAACGCGGACACAGCCTGAAACTGAACGGAGACACACTCGTGATGTACAACCGCCAGAACTACGGCTATACCGAAAGTGACCCACGCATAAGCCAGATGAATATATGTGTGCCTTTCTTTGTAAGCACAGGCGGCTATGGTGTATTATACGATGATTATGCAACCGCGAAGCTCATCATGGGCGACACTATAAAATATGAGACTGAGAGCCGCCTCCCGGTATCATATTATTTCATATACGGTGACGACGACATATCCGGTGTTACGGGACAATATACACTGCTTACCGGCCGTCAGGACCTCCCACCTTTCTGGTCGCTGGGCTATATCACTTCAAAATACGGCTATATGACCCAGGATGAAACTTACGGGGTAATTGACACCTTGAAGCGTGACGGCTATCCCGTAGACGGAGTGGTGCTTGACCTGTACTGGTATGGACAGGAGACCGACATGGGACGTCTCGAATGGAACAAGGAACAGTGGCGCGACCACAAGAAGATGCTTGCCGACCTTAAAAAGGAAGGGGTCAACACTGTGATAATCTCACAGCCTTATATAAATAAAATCGGTGCCATTGACAACTATAATGCCCTTGCCGCCAAAGGTATGCTGACAAAAAATGCCGCAGGCGAAATCAACGATGTCACCACCTGGGTAGGTGAGGCGGGTATGTTTGACGTGGCAAATCCCGACACACGCCGTTGGCTGCGTGAGCGTTACCGCACACTTACCGACGAGGGTGTCACCGGATGGTGGGGCGACCTTGGAGAGCCTGAGGTGCATCCCGAGACTATCGTACACGCTAACGGCGAGACAACCCGCGAATACCATAATGAATATGGTAATGTATGGAGCTCTATTATCTACGACCTGTTTAACGACGAGTACCCCGACACTCGCCTTATGACCCTCATGCGTGGCGGCACGGCAGGATTACAGCGTTACAGCGTTTTCCCGTGGTCTACCGATGTGTCCCGCTCCTGGGGCGGACTTCAGCCGCAAGTCAAGATAATGCTTAATTCAGGTATGAGCGGATTGGGTTATATGTCACACGACGTAGGCGGTTTCGCCATCGACCCGGAACATCCTACCGATCCTGAGCTGTATGTGCGTTGGCTGCAACTCGGCGTGTTCTCGCCTGTACTCCGAACCCACGCGCAAAAGTTTGCCGAACCTTACCATTATCCGCAATATACCTCACTCCTCCGTGACCTGATAAAGATGCGCTACCGCTGGCTTCCCTACAACTACACGCTCGCCTATGAGAATAGCGCCAAAGGCTATCCGCTCGTGCGTCCGCTCAATTTCACCGACAAGAGTGCCGCCGACTCCCTCACCGATGAATATATGTGGGGCAATGAGGTGCTCGTGGCACCGGTGATTCAGCAGGGAGCAGTGAAGCGCAGTGTCTACCTTCCTGCCGGAAAATGGATTGACTGGAACAATCCCGCCGTAGATTACACCGGTCCTGTAGATTTCAGCTATAAGGCACCTCTCGACATAATCCCGCTTTTCATTCGCAACGGCTCATTCATTCCTCAGGCTGCCTATGAGATGGAAAATACCGGTGATTACAATCCCGCTTCCTACACAATACTTTATTTCCCGCGCGGTGAGGTGAAAAGCTCTTATACACTTTTCGAGGATGACCGCAAATCAACCTCGTCACTTGAAAAAGGGGAATATGCCCTTATCACCTTCCTCGGTGAAGCCACAAAGGATAAAATCACTATAAGCGTGGATGCATCGGGCTACTATCCCGGTATGCCTGTACAGCGAGAGCTTGATTTCATACTTCCGGCTCTTCCCGAGAAAATTTCAGCAGTCAGCGTCAACGGTGTAAAGACTGATTTCACTACGACATCAAAAAAAGATGTAAAATTTTCAACAAAAATTTCATCAGGTAAACCGTTGATAATAGAGCTATTGACAAAATAGCGCAAATTTTTTCAATATTTTTTAAGGGAGGCGCTGAACCATTCACGCCTCCCTGCGTTTTAAAGGTACATAGCAAAATTACTTTTTCCATTGCAAGAAATGTGATAATGATTGGTTTATTATCAGGCACGGAGATACCGCGAGGCATCTCCGCGCTTAGTTTATATAGCTGGCAGTTGTCAGATTTCAGTCGTCAGCAGGCAAAGATACATAGTGACATAAAGTCAAAAGAAACAAGTTTTTGGAGTTTATACCCCGGGCGTTGAGCGCAGCGATACCGACGGCTATATAGGGATTATCCCCTGACGGAGAAAGAGATGTTGCCGATGGGACGTAAATATCTTGGACCAGATAGGAGAGGGTAAACGGTTTTTTACTACTTTTGTAGATTAAACGACAACTTACGATGGACAACAATAACATATCTGACAGCAGGCTTATAACCGGTGGACGCATCAAGGCGTTTCTGACAAGCCGCTCTTTTATCGGTTTTATGATTTCGCTGGTAGTGATGCTGGTGGTGTCGTGTGCATTTTTCTATCCCGATGTCTTTGAAGGCAACGAGCTTCGGCAGCACGACATGCAGCAAGGCACCGCGATAAGCCATGAGGTGAACCAATATGAAGAGGAATCAGGCGAACTGTCGCGATGGACCAACTCCCTTTTCTCCGGTATGCCCACATTCCAGATTAACCCTTCCTACCCTTCCGGAAAGCTTATCAGCTTTGTGGGCAACCTTTATCATCTGTGGCTTCCATCACCCGTGAGCCTTCTTTTCATGATGATGACCGGCTTTTTCATCCTCTTGCTTGCCATGAAGGTGAAATGGTATCTCGCTCTACCCGGAGCTATAGCCTATGGATTTTCATCTTACTTCATAATCATCATCGGGGCTGGACATATATGGAAATTTATCACCCTCGCCTATATTCCCCCGACAATAGCGGGCATAGTACTCGCATACCGTGGCAAATATCTTGCCGGAGCGGCACTGGCTGCCGTATTCGCGATGCTTCAGATAGCGGGCAACCATATACAGATGTCATATTACTTCCTGATGGTTGTGATAGGATTTATGGTGGCTTACGGGGTGATTCTGTTCAGAAAGCACAATATGGCTAAATGGTGGAAGGCTACAGGCGCACTTGCCGCTGCCGCCATACTCGCCGTTGCCGCCAACGCACCCAACCTTTACAATACCTACATGTATTCCAAGGAGACAATGCGCGGTAAGCACAGCGAACTCACCGGCAACAGTAACGGCGGCGGTGTCACCGAATCGGGCGGACTCAACAAGGATTACATCACCGCATGGAGCTACGGCAAGAGCGAGACTTTCACCCTCCTTATCCCCAACGTAAAGGGAGGCGCCACCATAAAGCCGGAAAAGGGAAGTAACAAACTGATGTCGCTCGGTGACACCGATACCGCTTCGGAACTTGTGAAATCAGGCACCGTGTCAGGTGACATAGCCGCTTACCTGAACCAGTTCCCGCAATATTTCGGTGACCAGCCTATGACCAACGGACCGGTATATGTTGGCGCACTGCTTGTGGCTCTCTTCCTACTCGGTTGTATCATCGTGAAAGGACCTATAAAATGGATGCTCTTGATAGTCACACTGATATCCATCGCCCTTTCCTGGGGTCACAACATGATGTGGCTCACCGACATCATGATAGACCATTTCCCGATGTACAACAAGTTCCGCACGGTGGCAAGCATACTTGTCGTGGCGGAATTCACCATACCTCTTCTTGCGATACTCGCTCTTAAAGAACTGTTTGAAAACCGCGACAAATGGCAGCAATACCGTACACCCATTGCCGTGTCATTCGGCATCTGTCTGCTCTTCTGCCTGCTCGGCATAGCTGCGCCGAGTGTTTTCGGTTCATATCTGAGCAACCAGGAGCATGACGCATACGTGGCATCAGGGATGGCTCAACAAGTGCCGCAGCTTTTCGCGGCAATAGAGAGCGTCAGGATGTCGATGGTTTCCGCCGACGCGTTGCGGAGTTTCATGATAGTAGGACTCGGTGGCATATTCCTGTGCTTGTTCATGACCCGCAAGATTGACAAAAAGACCTTCTGCGCCCTATTGACTCTTATCGTGATAGGCGACCTTTACACTGTCAACAAGCGTTATCTCGACACGGAAAGTTTCGTGCCGCGTCAGATTGCCGCCGGCGAGCCCTTCCCAATTACAAAGGCTGACCGCCAGATACTTGCCGACACGGCTATGAACTACCGCGTGATGAACATCCCGCAGTTCAGTGAAGCAGCACCCTCTTACCGTCATAAGACAATAGGCGGTTACCACGCGGCAAAGCTCACCCGCTACCAGGACATGATTGACCGACATCTTGGCAACTTCGCTACCGGAAATATCAGCGAGGCTGACATGAATGTGATTAACATGTTAAATGCCAAGTATATCGTGATGAGCGATGACGAGGCTTACACAAACCCCGACGCACTTGGCAACGCATGGCTGGTAGACCGTATAATGTATGTCAACGGAGCCGATGCGGAGATGGGTGCGCTCGATAGCATAAACCCCGCTGTAACAGCAGTAAGCGACATGCAGTTCAAGCCGGTACTCGGAACAACCGTACCGCAGAAGATGCCGGGTGATACCATCTATGAAACCTCCTACGCTCCCAATGAACTTCACTATGCGGTGAAGAGTGCCAAAGGCGGTGTCGCGGTATTCTCCGAAGTATATTTCCCGTGGGGATGGAAAGCCTGGATTGACGGAGCCGAGACTGAAATAGCGCGTGTCGATTATCTACTCCGCGCATTGAAGATACCCGCAGGAAGTCATGCCGTGAAGATGCGTTTTGACCCGCAGTCGCTCCATACGACGGTAACAGTAGCCACGATAGCTATCATAATAATATATCTCGCCGTGATAGCCGCTGTGATACTCTATACCTTAAAATTACCGGCAAAGCGTAGCAAAAATGATAAATGAAGGCGTTAAGTCTATATATCACCTCGTTTAACCGTTACCGGCGCAGTCGCGGATTTGGCGTACACTCCCCCTTTGCCTACTATTTCATCAAAAGGGTGATAAAAGAGCAGTGGGGATATTACGCTTACGAAGATATAGACAAGGCGGCACGAAGAGAGAAAGTGTCACGCAGTGAGGCACGTCTGCTTTTCCGAGTGGCAAACTATTTCAATCTTCCCTCCATATTGGTGGCAACTGAAAATGAGGCAGCTGTAACGGCGTTGAAATCAGTGTCGTCCGATACACAGATTATCAGGACAAGCGACAACATTTCACATGCTATGCAATATCTGGATAATCTTGAAGGAAGCATGCCTTTCATGTATCTTGACACTTCCGCAGCTATCTCTGACGATAAACTTATACACCTGATGAAAGAGATAATCAACCGTCAGGGCATAGTGGTGATAGGAGGCATGAAGCGATGCAACCGTACACGCCGGCTGCTGAAGGAAGCGGAATCTGGTATGAAACGCGGCATGACATTTTCCAATGGCACTACTGCCGTGATAATCGGCGACAATAAATTACCGCGACAGCGGTTTTCTCTCTGGTTCTGATGAGAGCTATCAACGACATATCGGCGATACTTGACGATTACGAGGGTTACATGTTGCTCGAAAAAGGACTTTCCGACAACACAGTTGTGTCATATCGTGCCGATATTGACAAACTGTTACGCTTCCTCGCCGATAAAAAGATGATGCTTCGCGACACTGATGCCGCCACGTTGCATGAATTTCTCGCCACGCTGCATGACCTCGGTATAGCCCCGGCGTCGCAGGCACGGATAATTTCAGGATTAAAATCATTTTTCCGCTATCTCAAGACCGAGGATTATATCACCGACAATCCTACCCTGTTGATTGACGCGCCCCATACGGGGCGCCATCTTCCCGAAGTACTCTCTGTGGAAGAAATAGACCGCATGATAGCCTGCATCGACCTCTCGACTCCCGAAGGTCAGCGCAACCGCGCCATTATGGAGACACTTTACAGCTGCGGATTGCGTGTGAGCGAACTTGTGAATCTCAGTCTTTCCAACCTGTTCCTTGAAGAGCAATATGTGATTGTACGCGGAAAAGGGAGTAAGGAAAGGATGGTACCCATATCCGACACGGCAATCGAAGAAATAAAACTGTATATGGAACAGCGCGCCCAAATGGACATAAAGCCGGGCGAGGAAAGCATACTATTTCTTAACCGCCGGGGCAGAAGGCTGACACGGGTCATGGTGTTTTACATAATCAAGCGTCTCTGCGAGCTTGCCGGAATACGCAAGGATATAAGCCCGCACACACTGCGACATTCATTTGCCACTCATCTTTTGGAAGGAGGTGCCAACCTTCGCGCAATCCAGCAGATGCTCGGTCACGAATCAATAGCTACTACTGAAATATATCTGCATCTTGACCGATCCATGTTGCGACAGGAAATATTGTTACACCATCCCCGCAATATTTTTTGATTTACATAAAGTTATTAGTATATTTACGAAAACTTTAAAACGTCAGCAATTGTTATATACTAAAAACCAAAATTTATAAAACACCATGGACTTTTTAACCACTGATAAACTTACAATCGTAGGTGCTGCCGGCATGATCGGCTCAAACATGGCACAGACAGCTTTAATGATGCGTCTTACACCTAACATCTGCCTTTACGACCCTTACGGACCCGCTTTGGAAGGCGTTGCAGAAGAAATGTTTCACTGCGGATTTGAAGGAGTCAACCTCACTTACACCACTGATGTAAAAGAGGCTTTGACAGGTGCAAAATATGTCGTATCTTCAGGCGGCGCCGCCCGTAAGGCAGGCATGACCCGTGAAGACCTTCTTAAAGGCAACGCACTTATCGCTGAAGAGTTTGGTAAAAACATACGTCAATATTGTCCCGATGTAAAACACATCGTGGTAGTGTTTAACCCGGCTGACATCACAGGTCTTATCGCCCTTATATATTCAGGAGTGAAACCTTCTTGCCTTACCACACTTGCCGCTCTTGACAGCACACGTCTGCAGTCGGAACTTGCTAAATACTTCAAGATTCCTGACACTGAGATAAAGAATGCACGTACTTATGGCGGTCATGGCGAACAGATGGCGGTATTTGAATCAACCACCACTATCAAAGGTAAACCGCTAAAGGAACTTATCGATGAAGGCATACTTCCCGAAGCCAACTGGGAAGCCATCAAGACCCGCGTGGTTCAAGGCGGCAAACACATCATCGAGCTTCGTGGCAGATCTTCATTCCAAAGCCCGGCTTATCTCTCTATCGAGATGATTGCCGCAGCCATGGGCGGCAAACCGTTCCGCTGGCCTGCCGGCACATACGTAAACAACGACAAGTTCCACCATATCATGATGGCTATGGAGACCACTATTACAAAGGATGGTGTAAGCTACAAGCCTATCGAAGGTACTCCGGAAGAAAACAAGGAACTTGAAAAGAGCTACGAGCATCTTTGCAAGCTTCGTGACGAGGTTATCGAGATGGGTGTGCTTCCTCCTATCGCCGACTGGCACAAGCTCAATCCCAATCTTTAATTAATAAGATAAAAGATAGCACGAGAGGGTATGGTGGACTTCCACCATACCCTCTTTTAGTTTTCAGAAAGAAGTTGTCAGTTTTCAGATTTTATCGGGAGACTTTAAGGTCTCTAATGACTTTAAAGACAGCGATTAAATATCTTAAACAAAAAGCGGTTGCGCCATTATGACGCAACCGCAACTTTAACTATTAAAATTTTAAGCAATTTATTCGATTATTCTTACCTTCTTGCCATCAACGATGTAGATATTTCCTACAGAAGGATGCTCTACGCGACGACCCTGGAGGTCATAAACCTTAATGTTCTTGTTGGCATCGATGATTGCAAGTGACAATCCTACAGTAGTAGACTTAGTAAGAGTAACCATGATGTTGGCTTCCATAGTTTCAGTAAAGTCTGCCTCAACTTCGGCATCCTTATATCCATCTTTGGTAACCTTTACAGTAATAACTGTACCAAGTACATCACCTACCTCCAGATTAGCACTACCATTTTCAGCAGTAGTAGCTTCAACTCCATTTGCAATTACAATCGCATCAGCTACAGGCTCATAATCACCGTCAACAACTTTTACACTAAGTGTACAGTCAGGATTCTTAAGTTCTGCAAATACCCATGCTTCCGAGCCTTCGGTAAAGTCAGCCTCGCCTTCCCAGAACATGTAATCCTTGTAAGCCGATACAGCCACTTTGGTTCCCATTACACCCTCAAGAGTGAATACTGCGGTTCCTGTCTCGTCAGTTTCCTTTTCTTCTCCCTTGACATTTACAATAGCTCCGGCTATAGGCTCGTAATCGGCATTTATAGCCTTCACGGTAAGTGTGCATGCCGGTTCTTTAAGCTCGGCGATAATCCAAGCCTCCTGACTTTCGGTAAAGTCAGCCTCACCTTCCCAGAACATATAGTCCTTGTAAGCCGATACAGCCACTTTGGTTCCCATTACACCCTCAAGAGTGAATGCCACGGTTCCATTTTCAGGAGTGATTTCCTCAGTTCCATTGACATAGACAGTAGCTCCTTCAACCGGCTCACCTTCAGCATCGCATACACTCACTTTAAGTGTACATGCCGGTTCCTCAAGAACTATAGCGACGGCAGCTTCGGTCTTTCCGGTAAGATCAACCTGAGCTTCACCATATCCATAACCCTTATAAGCTGACAGCATGACAATGTTATCTTCAGCTATTTCGCCAAGAATAATTGTTGTAATACCTTTATCATTGGTAATGTAAGACTTATTCTGAGCATTTACAAACGCTTCTTCAACAGGTTCATTATCCTTGTTGGTAATAGTAGCGGTAATTACATGAGCCGGATTGGTAACCATCACCATCGCCCAAGTCTGTTCACCTTCGGTGAAGTCAGCCTCGTATTCACCACAAAGACCATCTTTCATGACAGCCACAGAGACCGTAGTACCGATTACACCCTCAAGAGTAATAACAGCACCACCATTCTCGTCAGTCTTACCCATCAACTGACCGTTGACATATATGTCACCCTCGGCAACAGCTACAGGTTCATCTTCAGAACCGGCAAATGCTCTTACTGTCAATGTGCAGTCGGGTTCTACAAGCTCTGCATTCACATACGCCGTATTTCCTTCGGTAAAGTCAGCCTCACCTTCCCAGAACATGTAATCCTTCGAAACAGTCACATATACTTTTGTACCGATTACACCGAAAAGTTCTACATCGGCATCACCGTTAGCATCGGTTACGCCCTCAGTTTCTCCGGCATAAACAACTGCACCATCAACAGGATTGCCCTCGGCATCAAGCGCATGTACTTTAAGTGTGCAGGGAAGCTCTACGGCGAAGCGTCCATTCTGGTTGGCATAATATGCGTTCCCATATTCCTGTTCACCATAGATGCCTACTACCAATCCCCTTGCAGGGAAAGTAATCTTGTTATCTACTAAAGATCCATTTTCTATACTTAATGCAGTGATATGATCTCCAAGTACATCTATTCCGACAGGAACTTCACTAATAGTTACTTTCTCTATATCCGAAGCATCTATGTCAAGATAATGGTTATGGTCAGTGACACATACTATAGCATCAGGATTTTTATCAGCGAGAACATGAGTAGCATAAGGATTTACAAGACGGTAAAGTCCCGGTTTAGTCTTACTTTCAAGAGCCTCAACCTTTACGGGTGCAATTTCATCTTTTAATCCATAAACAGCTCCGAAAGTATCGTCAGTGAACATTACATGACCGATAGAATTCCATTCCTCAGGATTATGACCAAAAGCATAATAGTAGCGTACTTCACCGGCAACGCGTTCTCCTGCCTCATTCAATCCCACTACAAAGAAACTAATCCAACCCGGCTGGTTCATGTTAAATGAATATATGCCGGCATCTACGACGTCGCCATTTTCAGCTACAACTTGTAAATTTCCTTCAGAAGCCGCACATTTTCCACCTGCTACAAAATATTTATAAGATTTGATATCAGCTCCACCTTCAAAACCGACTATAATCTTATTATCATTATCTGCACACAAATCAGTCTGATACATCTCGAAGCTATAATCTAACTTCGGATCAGGTTCATCACCGGGATTGTAAGTTGCACCCGGAAGAACAATTACAAGGTCTTCTTGAGTAAAGAATACCTTTTCTTCAAATCCTTCCTTAATAATGGTATTATCATTCTCATCAATATCAAGACCCTCATAAGGATCAATTCCCATACCAATCATTAGAGAACCGGCAGGGAATATGATAACACCATCTTCAGCTGATCCCATGTGTTCTTCAGAAGCAATATATTGAGAAATAACATATTTTTCTTCCATATTCAGAGGATCAAGAAGATTGTATTCACATTCACTATCGCTCAACAAAGGTACTCCGGGATAATCAATAGTATTGAAAGTCATGTAAGAGTCACCTTCTGGATCGAAAAGAGACAGATTGGAATCCTCTCCAACTAAAGGATTGTTTTTCTGAATATTTACAAGACGATAGTAACCGGGCTGTGCCTGCGATTCTTGAATCTCAACCTTATATACAGGTCTTTCAACACCCCAATCACTAAGCGGTGCTACACTGATAGCGTCATAAAAATCAGCCTCACCCAATGTCTGCCACTCCATTCCACCATCGGAAAGAACTTTGTTAACCTTGGAGGCACCTTTTTTCTCCTTAAAAATTAAGGGATTAACACTTGTATGCTTTTTAACTTGCATACCTTCCGCCTTGGTCATATTGACCTTGAGCGGAGTCACATTAGTAATATCGCCTTGTGCGACACTACTTACCTTGTCAGCAGCAACCTTTGCCGGCATGGCGGCATTTACGCCAACGGCAACAAGGGCTGAAGCCAAAAATGAGTAAAGTTTTTTCATACGCAAAATTTTAATTTTCCATTTATATTTGCTTATACTCGCAAATATATACAAAAATTTCAATATTTATATATTTTTCATTCATAATGACACATTTTCTCCATATAAATTAAATATTTAACAATTACGTGTGAAAGTTTTCACATTTCAGTCAAAGATACAAAAAGACAAAATGTCAGAACGTACAAATATATTTGGAGTTTATGTTGCCCGCAGGGCATCATCTGTATGTAGCCGGGCGGTTGAGCGTAGCGATACCCCCGGAGCAGTTGCTCCAGTTATTAATGTTTCCCGACAGGGAATCATCAATCTTGCCCCATGATGATTCCTTACGGAAACATCCGCACTTTGATTCGCTTTCCGTCGGTATCGCTACGCTCAACCTACGGCTATATAGAGATTATCCCCTAACGGGGAAAAGTTGTCGGTTTTCTGTTGTCGGCACAAAGCAGCTCCTTAACCTTTAACGACCCCCATCTGACTGACAACTCCCTACTGCAAACTGTTAACAACTATGTTGACAAATAAAGATAACTCTCAAACAGATTTTGATAAATAAATTTGGATAATTGGCGACGACTCTTTATAACACCTGTCAATCATCATCAACAAATTAATTATAACATAGATTTGAAGCAGATATCAACTGCAAAACCTATAGTTATCAATATACGGCATGTAATAAATTTATTTACACAGGCAGTTATCAACTGTATGTGAATAAACATCACAATACTCTGAAATTCAACTATTTTATATGTTAATAAACTATACTTAAATGTTGACGGTACATCAATAACTTAATATGCAAGAAAACTCGTAAAAACTTATCATAGCTATCAACAGCTATTATAATAACCATAAAGGAGATTTTCTTAAAAAATTTTCCTTTAAAAATAAAAAGAGTTGATGATAATAAAGGTCGACAAGCGTGTATGATGACAATGGTCAAAAATTTTGTATCTTTGCGAAAAGATATTCACCTTTCGCATACGAGAGGTGAGGGTTAAGAGGTTAAAAGATTAACAGCTTGCAAGGCAAGCGGGTTAAAGTGCAGGTGGTCATCCGATGATTAATCCTAAACTAATCTCATTAAACTCTAAACCCTAAACTTTAAACTATATATAAATAGGTATGGACCTTAAGGAAGAAATTCTTCAGCTGAAGAAAGAGAAAAATGCGGTGATACTCGCTCATTATTATGTAAACGGCGACATTCAGGATATTGCCGACTATATAGGCGACAGTCTTGCCCTGGCTCAGATTGCATCGCGTCTTGAAGAACCGGTGATTGTATTGTGTGGTGTCAACTTTATGGGAGAGACCGCAAAGATACTCTGTCCTGACAAGACGGTGTTGATTCCCGACATGGAAGCGGGATGTTCGCTTGCCGACAGCTGCAAGGCTGATGAATTTGCTGCGTTCATAAAGCAGAATCCCGGACACACGGTGATAAGCTATGTCAACACCTCGGCTGCCGTGAAGGCACTTACCGATGTTGTGGTCACCTCATCCAATGCCCGTCAGGTGGTAGAGACATTTCCTGAGGATACACCTATTATATTCGGTCCTGACCGTAACCTCGGGTCATATATAAATTCCGTGACCGGAAGAAACATGAAACTCTGGAACGGTGCATGTCATGTACATGAGCAATTTTCTGTGGAGAAGATTGCAGAGCTGAAAAAAGAATATCCCGGAGCGAAGGTGCTTGTACATCCCGAATGTAAGGGACAGGTGCTCGCACTTGCCGACAAGATCGGGTCTACCGCCGCATTGCTTGACTATGCGGTCAAGAGCGATGCAAAAGAGTTTATAGTGGCGACAGAAAGCGGCATTCTTCATGAGATGCAGAAGCGTTGTCCCGAGAAGACTTTCATACCCGCTCCTCCCGCCGACTCCACCTGTGCATGCAATGACTGCGCATACATGAAGCTTAACACGCTTGAAAAGCTGCGTGACTGCCTCCGCGACGGAAAGCCCGCGATGCACGTAGACCCGGCTATCGCTGAAAAGGCTATCCGCCCGATAAAGAAAATGCTGGAAATATCATCCAATCATCTAAGATGATTGGATGAGGTTATAGGGTTATAAGGTTAATGGTTTAGAGTTTAAGGCATAAGTATTAATGCTTAATACTTAATACTTAAAAAATCATTTCTCTAAACCTTAAACCATAAACCCTCAACCGTAACCCCATAACCTAATAACCTCCTAACCTTTTTTAAGGTTAGCTTGCTAAACTTAAAAAATAATTACACATATATATGGAATATAATCACAAAGAGATTGAATCACGCTGGCAACAGTATTGGAAAGACAATAAGATTTACAAGGCTGAAATCGACAAAAACCGCCCTAAGTTCTATGTACTTGACATGTTCCCCTACCCCTCTGGTGCAGGACTCCATGTAGGTCATCCGCTCGGATACATAGCAAGTGACATTTTTTCACGCTATAAACGCTTGCAGGGATTCAATGTGCTTCATCCTATGGGATATGATGCCTACGGACTTCCCGCTGAGCAGTATGCCATACAGACCGGGCAACATCCCGAAGTTACAACTCGACAGAATATAGACCGTTACCGCAGTCAGCTTGACAAGATTGGATTCTGCTATGACTGGGACAGGGAAATCAAGACCTGTGACCCGGAATATTATAAATGGACCCAGTGGGCTTTCATGCGTATGTTTGAAAGCTATTATGACAACGATGCAAAAAAGGCTATGCCCATCGCCGACCTCATAAAGCATTTTGAGACATCCGGAACAAAGGGTGTGAATGCGGCATGTGGCAAGGAGCTTGAATTTACTTCCGAGGAATGGCGCGGCTATTCGGAAAAAGAGAAAAGCGACATACTGATGAATTACCGTATAGCCTACCTTGGAAATACGATGGTAAACTGGTGTCCGAAACTCGGTACCGTGCTTGCCAACGACGAGGTGAGCGAGGGATTGTCGATACGCGGCGGTTATCCGGTGGAACAGAAACTGATGTACCAGTGGTGTCTCAGGGTGTCGGCTTATGCACAGCGTCTGCTTGACGGTCTTGACACAATCGACTGGACCGACTCGCTTAAAGAGACTCAACGTAACTGGATAGGACGCTCGGAAGGTGCCGAGATGCGCTTCAAGATTGCAGACAGCGATGTAGAACTTGAAATATTCACCACACGTGCCGACACAGTGTTTGGTGTCACTTTCATGGTTCTTGCCCCGGAGAGCGCGTATGTCGACATGATTACCACTCCTGACCGCAAGGAAGCTGTCAAGGCTTATCTTGACGAAGTGAAGCACAAGACCGAGCGCGAGCGCATGATCGAGAAGAATGTGACCGGTGTGTTTACAGGTGCGTATGCCGTCAATCCTCTTACTGGAAAGAAAATCCCCGTGTGGGTGAGCGATTACGTGCTTGCTGGCTATGGTACGGGTGCCATCATGGCTGTACCGGCTCATGACAGCCGTGACTACGCCTTTGCAAAGCGTTTTGATTTACCGATAATACCGTTGATAGAGGGTTGTGACGTAAGCGAGGAAAGTTTTGATGCCAAGTCGGGTAAGATGATTAACTCCGTGAGCGATGATCTTAACCTCAACGGCATGGAGGTCAAGGATGCTATAGCAGCCACTAAAAAGTATATAGAGGAGAAAGGTATAGGCAAAGTAAAGGTGAACTATCGTCTGCGCGACGCCATTTTCAGCCGTCAGCGTTACTGGGGCGAGCCGTTCCCGGTATATTATAAGGACGGGGTGCCTCATCTGCTCGACGAGTCGCAGTTGCCGTTGCTGCTGCCTGAGGTTGACAAATTCCTCCCGACCGAGACAGGTGAGCCGCCGCTGGGCAGGGCGAAAAATTGGTGTACGCCTGAAGGATTTTCGCTTGAACTTAATACTATGCCAGGATTTGCAGGATCATCAGCTTATTATCTCCGCTATATGGATCCGCATAACAATGACGCTCTCGTGTCGAAGGAAGCTGATGAATACTGGCAGGATGTCGACCTTTATATAGGCGGTACAGAGCATGCCACAGGTCACCTTATCTACAGCCGTTTCTGGAACAAATTCCTTTACGACCTCGGTATCGTGGTCAAGCCGGAGCCGTTTAAGAAGCTTATCAACCAGGGCATGATACAGGGAAGGTCTAATTTTGTCTACCGTATAAAGGACACCAATACTTTTGTGTCGGCAGGTCTTAAGAAAGATTACGATGTCACTCCCATACATGTCGATGTAAATATTGTAAGCAATGATGTGCTTGATACCGACAAATTCCGTGCATGGCGTCCCGAGTTCAACAATGCCGAATTTATTCTCGAAGATGGCAAGTATGTATGCGGTTATGCTGTGGAAAAGATGTCGAAGTCAATGTTCAATGTGGTTAATCCCGATGATATAGTGGAGCGTTACGGTGCCGACACACTGCGTCTTTACGAGATGTTCCTCGGTCCGCTTGAACAGAGTAAACCGTGGGATACCAACGGTATAGATGGCGTGAACCGCTTCCTTAAGAAACTTTGGGGACTTTTCTATAAGGGCGACACACTGCTTGTGACCGATGATGCCCCGTCAAAAGAAGCTCTTAAATCGCTCCACAAGCTTATAAAGAAAGTGACCTGGGATATAGAGAATTTCTCTTATAATACATCCATAGCCGCATTTATGATATGCGTCAACGAGCTTACGGCACTGAAGTGTCATAGCCGTTCTATTCTTGAACAGCTTATCGTGGTACTCGCACCGTTTGCTCCCCATATCGCGGAAGAATTGTGGCACACACTCGGCAATACAACGACAGTATGTGACGCAAAGTGGCCGAAGTTCAACGAGGAGTATCTGAAAGAATCCACGGTGACGATGGCTGTGTCGTTCAACGGTAAGGCGCGTTTCAATATAGAGGTTGCCGCCGGCACTCCGCAGCCTGAAATAGAGAAGATAGCTCTTGAACATGAAGGGGCTGCAAAGTGGCTTGAAGGCAAGACGGTAAAGAAGATTATCGTGGTTCCCAATAAGATTGTAAATATAGTGCTCGGATAAGGGATTCAACTTTCGCAAACGAAAGTTGAGGGTTAAGAGGTTAGAAGGTTAAACTAAACAGTGACTCCATAATCCTATAACCCCCTAACCTTTAAGTTGAGCTTGCGAAACTTAAATTAATGATATTATGAATAGGAAGGTCATGCGGCCGCAGAGAGCCGCATGACCTTTTATTCGTCAGGCAGGATAATAAACCGGTGATAGTGTACGTTATAAATCTAAACATCACGCAATTATGAGAGAAATAGTTTTTGCTACCAACAATGCCCATAAACTTCAGGAAATACGCCAGATACTTGGTGACAGCTATAATGTGCTCGGTCTTCACGACATAGGCTGTGAAGACGATATACCGGAGACTGCCGAGACACTTGAAGGGAATGCCACTATAAAGGCTCATTGGGTCAAGGAAAAATACGGTTACGACTGTTTTGCCGATGACACTGGTCTTGAGGTAGATGCTCTCGGAGGGGCGCCGGGTGTATATTCGGCACGTTATGCAGGTCCGGAACATGACTCTGCGGCAAATGTGGCATTACTTTTGAAAAATCTTGAAGGCTTGGATAACCGTAAGGCACGGTTCCGTACAGTCATCGCTCTTGTGCGCGGTGATGAGACACTTTTTGTAGACGGCGTGGTGGAAGGAAAAATAACCCGTACATTGCATGGCGACAACGGTTTCGGCTATGATCCAGTATTCATGCCCGACGGGTATGATGTGACTTTTGCCGAGATGGATTCTTCAGCCAAAAATGCCATAAGTCATCGTGGAAGGGCTACCGCCAAATTACGCGGTCTTCTTGTGTGATTTATATTTATTAATTGAATTCAGGAGATAAGAATTATGATAAAAAAGATACTTGCCGCCATAACAAGCATTGCAATCGCTTTTACCGCTTCATCGGCAACTGCCGTGGGCGACTGGAATGTCCATAATAATTTCAGTTATGACGTGACCAAGATTATCGAGACTCCCGGGAAGGTTTATTATGTAGCGGAAAACAATCTTTTTCACTATGACAAGGATGTGGATGAGACCTACGGTTACACTATACGCAACGGGCTTAATGACGTAGTGGTTAAAAGCATCTATTATAATACCGATGCCGATTACCTTCTTGTGGTGTATCAGACAGGAAATATCGACCTGATTTATCCTGACGGTGAGATTGTGAACATGGGTGACATCGCCTCTGCATCTCAGATAGCCGACAAGACGGTTAATGACGTGGCTTTTTCCGGTGACAAAGCATATATCGCTGCCGGATTCGGCATAGCTGTGTTTGATACTGCCGACAAGACCGTTGTCGAGTCGGGCATATTCAACCGTAATGTAAGTGCCGTCACTATCGCGGGCGACAGGTTGCTGATGGTGTGTGACGGCGTATTGTATCATGCCCCGTTGTCAGGACGTCATAATACTCTTGACCGCTTCACCTCTATGGGCGACCTTAAGGCTATCGACCTTGAAGCCGTGTCAGCTGACAAGGTTATTTATACCGACGGTGCTGATATATGTGCGATTATCGACTTGAATTTTAGTAATTCGACATTTACTGCCAGAGGCAGAATGTCTTCTTTGGTGCCTTATATACTTAAAGCAGGTGATAAATATCTAATACATAATTATCTGTCCAGTCAGATTGTGGATGAAAACGGGCGTATAGTCTCGTCGATGGATACTCCTCCTGCAATATTGTCAAAAGACTATCGTAGATATATGAAGTGTCACACAGCGTCTGATGAAAATTCACGGTGGTATCTTAGTGCCGACGGTGTTGGTCATTATACCATAGGAAGTGACGGTAAGGTGACTATCGATCGTCAGGCATCACGTCCTATGGGTACATATCTGAAAAGTGGTGTCTGGTATATGATTTACGGTGAATCTTCCGGTGATCTGTATCTCTCTAACAGTAGTTTCAAGAATCTTCCGCGAATGAGTACCACCGACAACCACATGTCGCTTAATGTGCTTTCTGATGGATTTATTAAAGATATCACTCCTGCCAATGAGGATGTGACCCTTAATAATCCTAATTCTCATGAAATGTTGAAAGCTGGCTTTCAGATGGTGGAGGATCCGGAGGAATCGGGTGTGATATATATAGGTACTGCATTTGAGGGAATGTATAAGCTGAAAGATGGCAAACAGGTGGCGAAATATGACTGGAACAATATGCCTGCACAGTTCCGTTACATGTTTTCGGTGCTTGGCATGTCGTTTGATGCCTATTGTAACCTGTGGATATACGCTAAATCCATCAGGGTTGCCGAAGATTCGGAATATCTTGTGGCTGTACTTCCTGCCGCGAAAAGAAAACTCGACAATGTGACCGCTTCTGACTGGATTAATCTTAATCCGCGAAATTTCGGACATACCGATACATTCGCAGCGGTAGTGTATGCTTGCCGTGCCGAGAAGTCTAAAAACATTGTGATGATTACCGATGGTTGGGCTGAAAATAAATTGTTGGTTTATAATTCGGCGGGAACCGGTGAAACCGTGAGCGATGACACTTACCGCGTATGGAATTCCCTGACCGACCAGGATGGAAAAAGCTTCGGTCCGTCACGTATTGCATCGTTTGCCGAAGATAAAGACGGAAAACTGTGGGTAGGCACTGCCGACGGGGTTATAATAATTCATGACCCGGTGAAAATGCTTGACGCGTCGGCTACGATAGAGCGTGTAAAGGTACCTCGTAACGATGGTACGCAATATGCCGATTATCTTCTTGACGGACAGCTTGTGACATCCATTGCCGTTGACAATGCCAACAGGAAGTGGCTTGCCACGGCTTCCTCCGGTCTTTATCTGGTAAGTGCCGATGGAAAGGAGATATTGGAAAACTTTAATGTGGACAACAGTTATCTGCCCACCAATGAGATACTATCCGTGGCGTGTGACCCGAAAAGTAATATAGTGTATGTAGGCACCCGTTACGGACTTGCCGAATACAGCAGTGATGCTTCCCCGGCTGCCGGTGACTATTCTGAAATATATGCCTATCCCAATCCTGTGCGCCCCGATTATGGTGGATGGATTACCGTGACCGGTCTTATGGACGGTTCGTTGGTTAAGATAGCCGATGCGGCTGGAAATGTGTTTTTCCAGGGGCGCGCCGAAGGCGGCATGATTACATGGAACGGATGCAATGGTGCGGGTCAGCGTGTTAAGACCGGTGTGTATTATGTCTTTGCATCGCAGAGCGGCGATAGCGGTTCATCGGGAGCGGTCACCAAAATAATGGTTGTGAATTAAAACTCTTTGTCATATAAATCAAAAGCATTATATTTGGTGTTATAAATAAAGACTAAAAAGCTACGTTTATATGAAACTGCAATATATAGATGAAAATGACAAATGCTACGGTATAACCGGCATGGCAATCGGCATGGTAATATGGGATGCCGAAAATGTACTTTCCTCGATATCGGTCGACGCACCTGCCGATGAGGTTGTGGAATTTACTCCCGACTTTTATTTTTCAGGTAACCCGGGTCTGTCGGCTAAAGTGGCATGGAATCATATAGTGCAGCATTTTCAGGTGTCAATGGGTATGCTTATCGGCAATCTGTTGTGTCGTAGTTATGTGCTTCACAAGCAGCAGGTAGATGATGCGACGCGCAATGAGTTGTTGCATTATCTTGATGAGGAGGGTAAAGAGGTTTGCTCACTGGAAAGCGATGAGATTGAGCGTCTTTTCAACAAGAGCTATAATTATCTTTACAAGGTGTTTAATCATACCGGCGTACAGAGTGTCGCACATGATTTCGCACGTGACCTCAAGGCACAGCGCCGCATGTCGCGCGGTGAGGTTATCGAGCATCTCCGTGCTCTCCGCATGCTTTGATTTTCCCGTAATCTGATTTCACATATAAATTCATCATTCTTATGAGCAACCTGTTGAAAGTGTATTGTAAAAATATAGGGGAATATATACCTTTTGAAGGCGGTATGACGCTGATGGATATATACAAAGGCATAGCCGACCGTATAGAAGGCACACCTATATGCGCCCAGGTTAACAACCGCACTGAGGATATGCAGTTTCCGCTGTTTTCACCGAAACAGGTGCTTTTTCTTACCAAGGAAAGTCCGTCGGGACATCGTGTGTATGTACGCTCTCTCTGCATGATGCTGTATCGTGCCGTGGTGGCTTTATATCCCGGTGTACGTCTTGTGATTGAACATTCCGTGTCGCGCGGATATTATTGCCGTCTGACGGGTGATATCACCGTGAATGAGGAAGTGGTGGACAGATTAAAGGAATACATGCGTGAGCTTGTGAAGCGTGACATAAGGTTTGAGCGCAAGGAGCGTCTTACTACCGATGTCATATCCATATTTGAAAAGCAGGGGCTTGACGATAAGGTAAAACTCATGCGTACTCTTCATGAGCTGTACACGGTATATTACCGTCTTGACGGTGTATGTGACAGTTACTACGGTAATCTCGCTCCGTCTACCGGCATGTTGAAGGTGTTTGACCTGGTCCTTTATAAGGAGGGATTTCTTCTCATGGGTATTGACAGCGACAATCCCGACATGCCTGCATCGCCTCTCGTTCAGGAGAAGTTGTACAGTGCTTTTACCGATTATCTTGCCTTTAACCGTGTCATAGGAGTTGATGATGCCGGTGACCTCAACGAGGCTGTGGCAAAAAAGGAGACGGCTATGCTCATAAATGTAGCCGAAGCGTTGCATGACAAGAAAATAGGGCGCATATCCGATGAAATATCGCGCCGATATGCCGAAGGAGGGGCAAAGATTGTATTGATAGCCGGACCGTCGTCGTCAGGTAAGACCACTTTCACCAAGCGTCTTGCAATCCAGCTAATGACCAATCTGCTTGAACCTAAGATGATATCGCTCGACGATTATTTTGTCAATCGTGAAAATACTCCGCGCGATGAGTCGGGCGACTATGACTATGAATCGCTGTATGCGCTTGATCTTGAAGCATTCAACCGTGACCTTAACACCCTCATAGCGGGTGGCGAGATTGACCTGCCCACCTATAATTTCGAGCTGGGTCAGCGTGTCTATAAAGGACGCAAGCTGAAACTCAACGATAACTCGGTGCTGCTTATCGAGGGTATTCACGGACTTAATCCGGAACTTACATCGCATATCGATGAGAAATTAAAATACATGATATATGTGTCGGCTCTGACAACCATCTCCATTGATGACCATAACTGGGTGCCTACGACCGACAATCGTCTGTTACGTCGTATAATACGTGATTATAAGTATCGCGGTGTGTCGGCTATAGATACTATACGCCGCTGGCCGTCGGTACGCCGTGGTGAGGAACGATGGATTTTCCCATATCAGGAAAATGCCGATGCCATGTTCAATTCGTCGCTTATATTCGAGCTTGGCGTTATGAAGGAGTTTGCCGACGAGATACTTAAAGGTGTGCCACGCGACATGCCAGAATATGCCGAGGCTTTCCGTCTGCGCAAATTGCTCAGTTATTTTACTCCGATTACCGACCGTCTTATACCCTCCACATCGTTGTTGAGGGAGTTTCTCGGCGGTTCATCATTCCATTATTGATTTAGCATCCTCGAATAGAGTTGCCATAAAGCGATACCGGCACTTACCGAGACATTTAATGAGTGTTTGGTACCTGCCTGCGGTATTTCTATGCAAATATCGGCGGCATCGACCACTTCCTGCGCCACTCCCTTTACCTCGTTGCCTGCAACGACAGCATATTTTTTGCCTTCTTCAGGTGTGAATTTTTCCAATGATACGCTTCCCTCGACTTGTTCAAGCACACAGATTATGAATCCGCGGCGTTTTAGGTCAGCTATGCCGTCAAGGGTGTTGTCGTAGTGGCACCAGTAGACAGAGTCCTCGGCTCCGAGGGCGGTTTTGTGTATCTCCGGTGACGGAGGTGTACCCGTGACACCGCAAAGCTGCACCTCTTCAACGGCAAAGGCATCGCATGTGCGCAACACCGCACCCACATTGCTAAGACTGCGTACATTGTCAAGCACCACCGCAAGCGGCGATTTTTTTTGTCCCTTGAATTCCTCGGCGGTTACTCTATGCAGGTCCCAGATACTTTTCTTTTTCATGCTGCAAAGGTACTAAATTTTCACGAGCGTTGAAATTCCGTGGGTGACATGCCGGTAAGATGCTTGAAAAATTTGCCGAACGATGACTGATTGCTGAAATTCAGTTCGTAAGCTATCTGCTGTATGTTTTTCCCGGAAAAACGGAGCATGTTTTTTGCCTCCATTATCACACACTCGTCAATCCATTGTGCCGCGCTCTTTCCGGTACTTTCCTTTATTATAAGAGATAGATACTTGGGCGATATGTATAGTTTGTCGGCATAAAATCCTACCGATCGTTCCTTAGTATGGTATCTGTTGATAAGCTGCATGAAATCTCTTACATATCCGAGGCGGCGCGACTTATATCGCTCATCGTCATCCTCTATTATTTCGTCATGCTTTGCGGCTATCTCCATCATTTCATATACGAGCGCAGAGATAAGATTACGTGCGATGCTCTTAACATAAAGCGACATTTCACGGTTTTTTGCATTGAGATGAAGCAGTTCAAGGTAGCGGCGAAGCAACAGCGTCTCGTCATCGGTCAGAGCTACTACCGGTCTGCGTTTCTGAAACTGCTGCCTGACATTAATCACATTTACATCAAGGTTTATATCCATCATGAATTCCTTGGATATAAAAAGGGTATATGCTTCGATATTCTCCCAATCGACTTCAGCAGTACTTATAATAGCGTTGGGTCCTGTGATAATTGCGGAGTTTGGAGTCACCTCTATGGTCTCCATGTTTATATTGATAGATTTGACGCCTTTTAGCGCGAGCATAAGCGTGAGTCCGTCAAAACGCCAGGGATTGTCGAGCAAAGTACCCGGATATGTGTTGGCTTCAGGTGTTATACGTGAAAATACATAATCTTTTCCGAAACTGCTGAAATCGGTTGAAAAGTTCTTTATATTGGCTATATGTGAAATTCCTACGTCTCGCTGAGTCATGTTAGTCTGTCTTTTTTCTATTCCTTTAAGAGTACAAAAATCATCTTTTTTATGAATAATACCAAATTTTATACCTATTATTCGACATTTTGACCAATAATACCAACTTTTAATTATAGAGTTTTTTGTCTTTCGTTTTCAAATGTTGTTAACGACATTAATGAGCTTAACGATATTGGAGACCTTGGAGAACTTGGGAGATGACATTCTTTTTCTATTTGGTGTTCACTTTCGTATCTTTGTTGTATCTTTGCAGGTAAAAGTGCATATAAACAAATTCTTAGGGCTTACTTGAGAGTTAATTATCCATTTTATAAACATTGTTTTGGAAAAGAAAAAGAGCGATATACTGCGGAATATCATAAAGTATGGATTACCTGTGGCATTAAGCGTGTGTCTTTGTTTCTATCTATATTCAAAGATTGATGTCAATGTCATCGTCGAAGAAATCCGTCATTGCGATTATGTGTGGATTGCCATTGCACTCATTGTGAGTATCTTTTCCCACATATTCCGCGCTATGAGATGGCGTATCCAGCTTGATGCTCTTGATATACGCGTACCTCTTCCCCCGCTTGTATGGAGTATATTCGGCACATACGCCGTCAATCTCCTTGCCCCGCGCCTCGGGGAACTGTGGCGTACGGGATATATAGCGAAGCGTCAGGACGCGAAATTCACCACCGTTTTCGGCTCGATGGTATGCGACCGTCTTGCCGATACCGCGACTGTGCTGTTACTTACTCTCGTCACCTTTTTTATCGCCCGTCCTGCATTTGTGGCGTTCGGTGAGAAATATCCGGAGACTTATCAGGGTATGCTCAACATGCTACATTCACCATGGCTATGGGGGCTTGCAGTTGTGGGTATAGCACTTGTCGTGTGGCTCTTTACCACCAAAAGCACTCATAAATGGGTGGTTGGTGTACGTCAGGCAGTCAGGAACCTCTGGAACGGTTTTGCAGTGGTTGCAACAATGCCTCACAAAGGAAAATGGCTGCTTCTTACCGCCTGTGTATGGGGATGCTATTTCTTTCAGCTTTATCTCGCATATTTTGCATTTTCCTTTACAGCTGACCTTGGTATAATATGCGCTCTTGTAGCATTTGTATTGTCAAGCATATCGATGGGAATCCCGAGCAATGGAGGTCTCGGTCCGTGGCATCTTGCCATTATCTTTGCGCTTGGCATATATGGAGTCGAATATAACAGGGCGGCGGCTTTCGCGACGATAGTATGGGGCTCGCAGACCTGTATGCTCGTTATTCTCGGATTGTATGCCTTCATATCAATCGCACTTGACAAGAAGAATGCCCCACGAAATTTGAAACAATAATCCCTTACCATTATGGATCTTGACTCTAAACCCGATAATTTTCTCTCAGAAGAGAAGACAGACCCGGTGATTAAGTTTGACGGTGGCGCACCTGCCGATTCAGGTAGTCCGCAGATGCCTGAGAAGCCCAAAAAACGTCATACTATGCGCCGCATTTTATGGTGGGGTTTTGCCATAATTGTCGTAGCTGTTGCTGCCGTGACATGGATGCGTTATATCAACCCCTACGAGACTGATATGGAAGAGCGGGGATATGTGGTCGATTTCAAGCGTCAGGGGATGTTGTTCAAGACATGGGAAGGGCAGATGCTTGTGCAATCTGCACTCATAGATTCCACACGTCCCTATTCGCGTGATTTCGTGTTCTCTGTGGATAATGACGAGGTTGCACGTAAACTTGCCGCTGCCAAGGGCACAGGGCGTGAAGTGACAGTGTGCTACAAGCGTTATTGGAGAGTGTTACCTTGGCGCGGAGCCACATCCACGATTGTCACTTCGGTGCGTTGAGGTCACCGTCGGGTTGCTTCTGTGTCTTAACTGAAGTAATGAACTCATCGAGGTCAACCTCTTTTGCGAGACCAAGTTTTGAACGCAGCCTATAACGCGCGGTATTGACGCTCGCGCGCGTGATACCGAGATATACCGAGATTTCATCGGTAGTATGGTGCAGATACAAGAGCATGCACAGCAGTTCATCGTTGGTCGATAGTTGTGGGTGATCTTTCTTCAGAGTAGGTATGAATCCGGGATATAACACATTGAATGCGCGCCTGAATTTTCCTTCCGAATTTCCTGTGATGAGCTGTGGCGATGACAGTATGGTGGTGTTGGAGTTCATCCCTGCAGAGAGGTCCTTTTCAAGTACGCCGACACGCTCGTTAAGCCAGCTAAGCTCATGTTCCTGCATGATACGTTTCTGACGTTGCAGTTTGTTACGCTGATAGAAGATGACAATGCAGCTCACAAGAATGATGATTAGCGCTCCTGTGATGATATAGGCTATTATCGACCTGTCGCGCTCGATGTCAAGCTTCAGGTCAAGTATCTTGTTGCGGTCTTCGCTTGCCTGAAGGTCATATTTTATCATCGCGCCTATCAGTGCGCGGTCTTTTTCATCGTTGCGGAAGGAGTCGGTCGCCTCGATAAACGAAGGGTAGAGCTGTGCCATTTTTTCATATTGTGCATGACGGGCATACAGGTCCATAAGCTCGCAGTCGGTGAAATAGAGCATCTCGGCGTCGCCCTGTTCGCGGAATGATGCCTCCGATTCAGTAAGAAGTTTCAGACCTTGCTGTAGTTTTCCTTGTTTTATATAGCCGAGACCGAGAGAGAAATTACGGTAAGCATCGTCCATGTCGTCATATTTCAGTGACGCTTCTATTGCCTTTACGGCGTTGTCAATAGTGTCGGAATTTCCCTTGCAAGTCTCGATGAGAAGTCCCGCCTTTTCCGAGGAAATTATCGCCTTCAGTTTGTCTTTGCTTGCGACAGTGTTTCGTGATTCAACCGCCTTCATCGCAAGGTCGTAACATTCCAGAGCCTCGGGTATCATGTCGTTTGCCTGAAATATACCGGCGCGAAAACGATATACGTCGGCAAGCATCCTGCCGTTCTGCCGGTTGCTCTCGACAATCGCGCTGTCGCTGTATTCTATAGCCTTGTCCATAATGCCTACAACAGAATAAAGCGAACTCAGGTCGCCGAAAAGCTGTATCGCCCCTTCATTGCGCATGTTCAGGGGAATTGACTGCAATGAGTCAATCGCCTCGCGGTAATAGCGCAGAGCCGAAGGATAGTCGCCTATGTAATTGTAGAAAAATCCGAGTTGTTCCAAAACCTCGACAGGATTGTCATCGGTCAATCCCTGGCGCATCTGCTCGACAGCTTTTATCTGCATGGCTATGAATTTTTCCGCCGGTTCACCCCGGTGGTGCATTTCCCATGCCTTACGTGATAAAGAGGATGTCTCGCGCCGGTCATCCCCTTGATGTTCGGGAGTAGCGTGACAAGCCGATAATAGAAGTATGATTATTAGAATTGCCGGAATTGCTCTCATGACAAGAGTGGGTTAAGGTTGGTTTTTACACTGCAAAATTACTTATTAAAATTTATAATCAATAAGCCGATGGCAATCTATCTATCACTGTATGACGGTAATCTATCGGTTGTCTATTCTGTCTGTTGTAAATCTATTGCCGCGCTGATTATATTTGTAAGCAAAATATAAATATAATTATGGGAAAAGTATTTCGTATTTTAGTTAGCGCGGCTGTCATCCTTTCTTTTACCGGATGCAGTGATAACGACGAGCCGGGTGGTGAATCAACTTACATCCCCGTTGACGGTGTCAGCGATATTGTGCATGGCAATATGGTTTACGTGATGGATTTTGCCAATGATGATGAAAAACTTGTCGAAGTCAATACTCAAGGTGAGGTCGATGTGGAGATACCTGACGACTCGCCGCTCGCCTTCACGAGGATTAAAGAGGATGACAAGAATTTTATCCGTGTGAGCAACCGGCTTCCGGTTGACCGCAATATTGTGATGGTCTCGGTGAAGGTAGCGCCTAAGGGCTGCCCTTCGGAAGCTCGTAATATTATTATTGTGGCTAAAAACATGCAGGCGGCGGAGAGCGGTAATGCCGGACGCGCATCGGGCAATGCGATGCTGTCAGTGTATTCCGAAAGTCTCGGCAAGGGCACGGTATGTTTCAACGAGGTCGGCAACACTACGGAATCGGTGATTCTATACGACAGGTTGTCGGAACTGGGTGAAAAATATGTGAGCGTCAACACTACCGCCAATGTCGAGAAGATGTTTGAGATAAACGAGGCAACCTCATCAAGCATGATGGAGTCATACGGAGTCAATGTGGGTGTGAATTTCAAGAAGGCGGCAAAGGCAAATTTCCTCCTTCAGGAAAAATGGATTGACAAATATTCGGTTTCCGGTTCATTTACATTCGGTATCGGCGAGACCTTCAAGGAGAGTCATGACTATGAATATTACATGAATATCTACACAGTGAGAAAAGCCGAGGTGAAAATACTCATGGATAAATTCCGTAAAAGCAACAACAATCCCCTACCCGACTCACTCTTCCTGGCACTTGTCAATCCCGATTATATCAGGCAGATAGTGACGCCGAAAGATGCGACTGCTTTCAATGCCGAGGAATTTCTTAACCGCTGGGGTACTGACGTGATAACTCAGGCACAATTTGGCGGAAGATGTCTCTATATCTACGGGCGTAAGGAAAATGTATATGAACACTCTCTTGCAGTTGACGCCTCGGCTGAAATGACAGGCTCACGACCTTCCGGCTCGGGTGAAGGCTGGGTATTTATCTATACAAGCAAAAACTCACCTTATATAAAAGGCTCTTTTGACGTAAGTTACAAAAACTCCTCTTACAACAGCGCGTCAAAGGCGGTCAGCTATTACGACTGTGTGGGCGGTAACATGAATGATAATGATGCCGCGAAGTGGATTGACGGTTTCAACGACAGCAGCCAGAGCGACAAATGGTCGGTAATCGGCTACCGTCTGTCATCTGACGTGCCATCTAAAGATGAGAATGACCCCGACTGGAGTCTTACCCAGATAGAGGACATAGGATTGAATGTGGTCAATATATATGACACCATGCTCGGAGACCGGAAGACACCGAAAGACAGCGCGGCGATAAAGCGCGTGACAGGAGTGTTAACCCACTTGTCAAATGAGCGCGTCAAATATATGGAAAAACATTCACGCGCCTCTGTGGCTAAGTCGCCTATAGTGGTTGCTGATTTTATCATGCGTGACGGCAAAAACGGTCATAAAAAAGGTGAGCCATCTTCGTTTATAGACAAGGATGTGCGCACAGGCGAATACCGTATCTACTATCCGCTGATGGCAAACAAGTTTTCACCTTATGATGTCGGGTATGCGGTCGAGACCACCCAGAATGATTACTATCCCGCTATTCTTGATAATGTGGACCATTATTGGTATTATTCGCTTGACCATTCAAGTGAGTGTGACGGTATTGTCGATATAAAGTTTGTCGATGACACACCAGACTATTATTACCGTCGCGGCGATGATGCGCTTCCCGGCGGCTGTTCAGGACAAAAGAACTACGTGTGTCTGAAATTCGGCGACAGCGAGACTCCCGACTCGGAAAAAATTAAGGCGATAGGTCTTTATAAGCGTGATGACAAGAGCGGTACTTTCGACCCTAACCGCATATTTGCCTCGACAGGTGGCAGCGAACTGCGGCGCGCCCACACCCAGCGGGAGTATGACAAATGGCATGAATGGTGGAATTCCGGAGCCTCATACGTAAAGACCCAGTGGAATGAGGGCGGATTTTCGCCCAAGCTGAAGATATGGCCCTGCTATTCGACGAAACCACTTGATGAGTCGGTTGATATCAGGGATGTATGCCATCCGCTGAAATGGGGTGAATAATATTTTTTAGAGCGACAATTTGGCATTACGCCCGCTTACTCGTATCTTTGTTTTCTAACAAAACAGAGGTACTAACCCCCTATTATGACTATAGCATGAAAATATCAGGTGATTTTGTAAAGACCGTGGCTGCAATGACTGTTGCTGTGGCTTCTTTGGCTCCGGCAGGGAGCGTGTATGCGGCTAATCCTTTCCTGCCTTTGTGGGAATATATTCCCGACGGTGAACCCTACGTGTTTGAAGACCCGGATAATCCGGGGAAATTCCGTGTGTACATATACGGCTCGCATGATTCGCGCAAGACAGAATATTGCGGGCTTGAACAGGTTGTATGGTCGGCTCCGGTCGATTCACTTACCAACTGGCGTTATGACGGAGTGATATTTGAGTCGAAACTAAATGCCGACGGTAAGCCGCTCAATGACGGAGGCATCGGTGACGTGCTTTTTGCACCGGACGTGGCAGAGGTTGTCGCACCCGACGGTACAAAGACCTATTACCTGTATCCGAATAATCAGGCTGGTGGCAGAAACGGCATGATTGCACGTGCATCACGTCCCGACGGTCCTTTTACCGTAAGCAACTGGAGCCAGGAAAATCCCGAGGTCACTGACGGAATATTCCGCTTCGACCCGGGTGTGCTCGTGGATGACGATGGTAGAGTGTACGGCTACTGGGGCTTTGAAAAGTCATTTGCCGCAGAGATAAACCCTGCTACGATGGCTACCGTCAAACCGGGCTGCGAGATAGTCGAAGATATGATTCCGGCTCGTGACCAAGACACTGTGTTCCGCTTTTTTGAGGCGTCGTCCATGCGTAAAATCAAGGATAAATATGTATTTATCTACAGCCGCTGGAGCAATGACGGCGATTTCGGACTGCCTGCATCCAATTATACCCTTGCCTACGCTTACAGCGATAATCCGCTCGGTCCGTTTACTTATGGCGGCACGATAATAGACGGTCGCGGTCGTGACACTGATGCTGACGGTAATATCATACCGACGGCGACTCCTTACGGTAATACCCACGGCAGTATAATTGAAATCAACGGGAAGTGGTACGTGTTCTACCACCGCCAGTGTGGCACCAACGAATATGCCCGTCAGGCGATGGTTGCACCTATTGAGGTTACCGTCGAGGAAGGCAAGGGAGGAAAGGTGGTGATATCGGAGGCGGAATACACCTCGGAAGGTTTCGAGACTGAAGGTCTGAATCCGTTGAAGCGTTACCCGGCAGGTATCGCCTGCTATTACACCGGTCCCTCCAAGGTCGGTCACTCCTACCCCGATTTTCTTTTTACAGGCTCGTATGTGAATCCCTGTTACGGTGACTCTGACCGCTTCAAGAAGCCTTACGACCTGAGTGAGAACACTGCTCCGGTGGTAAACAATACGGCAGGCTCGATAGTGGGATACAAGTATTTTAACTTTGATAATGCTCAGGTGTCTCACCTTCTGCTTGACATCACGCCGCTCGGACAAGATGCCACCGTCAATGTGATGCTTGATTCACCGTGGGAAAAGAAAGGCGGCAAGCCGATAGGCTCGTTTACCCTTTCAAAGGATATGGAATCGGCACGTCACGACATTGACGTGCTTCTCTCAGGCATGAAGGGTGTAAAGGGCAAGCATGGTATATATCTTGTCGTTGATTCACCGGTGAAATCGACACCGCTTTTCGACCTTTACGAATTGCAGTTCAAGTAATCACCGCGTCTTATCGCGGTAATTGTAATATTCAATCAACGCGCTTCATCGCGGTAATTGTAGGTGTTGCGCAGCTTCTCGAATGATTCAGGCGACGACTTCAAGGCTTCTGTATCGTCAAGCGGATTGTAGCTTGACGATACTGAAGCAAGAGTGACACCGGTAGCGGCTCCTTCCGGCACTTTTTCAGCCATCTCCACTTTCGGTAATCCAAAGTGGGAGGTCAGGGAGTCGAGCGACATGCGGGTGGCGCGTATCTTGCCCTCGCGTGAATATCCCGCGATGTGTGGGGTGGCGACAGCTGCGAGGTCGAGCAGTTCGGGTGATATGCCCGGCTCGTTTTCCCAGCAATCGATAGCCGCGCAACCTATCTTTCCGCTATGTAATCCATATAGCAGTGCCTGTGTATCGGTTACCGGTCCGCGGGCACTGTTTATTATAAGCGGCTTGCGCTCCATCTTGTCGACGAGATTGCAGTCGAGCAGATGAAATGTAGGATACTTGCCGTCACGTGTCATGGGAGTGTGAAATGTAATGACATCACATTTCCGCGCTATCTCCTTAATATCGGTAAATCCATCTTTCCCTTCGGCATCGGCTCTCGGAGGGTCGCATACAAGTGTTTTTATCCCCATCCCTTTTGCCCAGTCAACTATGATAGACCCTACATGTCCGGCTCCCACCACGCCGAGGGTAAATCCGGTATCGAGTCCTCTTAGCTTTGCTATGACAGCAAACACATATTGCGCCACAGCGGGGGCGTTGCACCCGGGAGCGTTTTTTACCGTGATTCCGTGACTGCGGCAATAATCAAGGTCTATATGGTCGGTGCCTATCGTTGCAGTGGCGATAAAACGGCATTTTGACCCGTCAAGCAGCGATGCGTCACAGCGTGTGCGTGTGCGCGTCACGAGGGCATCGGCGTCGCGCATCGCTGCGGCATTGATTTCATCGGGTGCCAGATAGCTTACCTCCGCCACATTGTCAAGCATACCTTTTATGAAGGGTATGTTTTTCTCGATTATTATTTTCATAATGTTATGCTCCAGATGTAAAGTGCGATATATATTACATATATACAACAGATAGGTATATATGTTCGCCGTGTGTTATTGATTGTGAAGAAATGTCCTATCTGGATTGCAGTACAGCAGTTCAGTATGGGCAGATATATTATGAGATTGGTATAATCAATTACTACAAAGAGCGTTGTGATTATTGTAAGGATAATCCAGAAACCGTTGTAAGCTCTCGCCCTGCCGTTGTAGCTGTATATTTTTATCATGTTGAATATTCCGAACCCGACACCCAGGATGAGGTTGACGCTGGTGTACACGACAATCTGTGCGAGGTCGTGACCTTCGAGCGCGTCAAATATATTGATAAATTCCGGCATCCTGAACGATGACAGGCTGATTATGCCGAAGCCCCAGAGTATCCAGTAAGGGGTGAATATGCCGATAGCCGCTGCAAGGAGTCCCTTGAAAGTGAGGCACTGCATCTGGAAGCATCCGATGAGGAATACAATCAGATACACCGCGTAGGCATATCCGGTGAGCGAGCCGAAGCTGATAAGGAAAAATGACAGGAATATGCGCCGCGTGCGGTCGGGACGCTGAAAGGTGGAGAAAAACGGTATTATGGCGAGCAGGATGAGAAAACACATCACCGACCCGTCATAGAGCTGTCCCATCAGCGACGGTTGTCCCGCCTGCATGACAAGAAACATCCCGGCGAAGAGCATCGACACAGAGCGTATGATGTTGAAGCGCCGGTTAATGTAGAGGAGCAGGAAAGAGATGACGATATTAAGTCCGAGACTAACGGCAAGCGACAGGGCGTTGTCGGAAATCCATTCGTTAGCCGACGGTAGCCCGAAGCCGCTGTTGCCAGCCACGTGGACTACATCGCCCATAAACCATGCCGCCACGGTTCCTGTCACTGACGCAAAAAGCATCAGCATGAAACCGTAGCGGGAATGTAGTAGTCGTGTAAGCTCTTGCTCTTTCACTACTTTTTGTCGTCAAGTAGAGCCATGAGATCACGGCCTATGTCGCGGCGGAAATATTTTCCGTCAAAGTTTATCAGTTTTATGCTGTCGTAACTGCGGGCAAGCGCCGACTCGATATCCTTGCCGTAAGAGCTTACCGACAGTACCCTGCCGCCTGATGTCAGCACACGGTCGCCCGCTCCCTGCTTTGTCCCGGCGTGGAACACTATGCTGTCGCGTACATCGTCAAGTCCCTCGATAATCATGCCTTTGCGGTATTCACCGGGATAGCCGCCCGACACCATCATCACGGTCACGGCGGTGCGCGGGTCGATTATCATGGGCTTGTCACCGAGATTGCCGTTGGCGGCAGCTTCCATAAGCTCCACGAGATCGCTCTCTATGCGTAGCATGACAGCCTCGGTCTCGGGGTCGCCCATTCTCACGTTGTATTCAATCACCATAGGCTCTCCACCTACGTTGATAAGACCCAGGAATATGAAGCCGCGGTAAGTGATACCCTCTTCGGCAAGTCCTTTGACAGTTGGCTCGATGATACGGGTGCGCACCTTTTCCATGAATGTCTCATCGGCAAACGGCACGGGGCTTACCGCTCCCATTCCTCCTGTATTTGGCCCGGTATCGCCTTCGCCTATGCGCTTATAATCCTTAGCTACCGGCAGCACACGGTAATCCTTGCCGTCGGTAAGTACAAATACGGAACACTCGATGCCTGAAAGAAATTCCTCGATTACAACTGTTGCCGATGACTTGCCAAACATGCCCGAAAGCATCTCTTTAAGCGATTTTTTAGCCTCGTTGAGGTCAGGAATTATCAATACGCCTTTTCCGGCGGCAAGACCGTCGGCTTTGAGCACGTATGGAGGATTGAGTGTCTCGAGAAATTTGTAGCCTTCCTCGATGGTGTCGGCGCAGAAGCTGCGGTAACGTGCCGTAGGTATATTGTGACGCTCCATGAAGCGTTTCGCGAAGTCCTTACTTCCTTCAAGAGCCGCGCCTGCCTTGCTTGGTCCTACCACGGTGATGCCGCTATCCTTGAAATAGTCATAGATGCCGTTTACGAGCGGATCCTCGTTGCCTACCACAATCATTTTCACGTCGTTGTCTTTCACGAATTGTTCCACTGCGGGGAAATCAAGCGGTGAAAGGTCGACGTTGGTACCATATTGCGATGTGCCGCCATTGCCCGGAGCTATGAACAGCTTGCGCAGCGATTGACTCTGGTTGATTTTCCACGCCAGTGCCGACTCACGGCCACCGGATCCAAGAAGGAGAATGTTATAAGCACTCATGTCTGTAATTATGGTTGATTGTTGATTGGTTTATTCGTTGGTGGTATTGCCCGTGTTGCCCTCATCGCCGCGTTTCCAGCCCTTGCGCGAGCGCATTACGGGAATACTCGGTTGCTTGCCCTGTATCATTTTCAGCGCTTTCTCGTTGCGGCGCACTGCGAGCGGGTTTTCCGACACGGTTTCAGGCGCGTTGTCACGGGTAGAGTTACGGTTGTTGTCGCGGGTAAACTCTTTACGGGGTTCGTTACGGAAATCTTTCTTCCTGCCTCTTTCGGGACGGAATTCCTTGCGGTGCTCGTCGCGGAAGCGTGACTCGCGCTCCTCGCGTTCCTGACGGCGCGCTTTTCCTACCGGCTTAGCCTTGTATTTTTCTTCAAGCGCCGAACGCTTCTTCTTGAAGTCGCCCCCGCGTCGTTTGTCCTCGCGGTCGCCGTCTTTGCCGCCGAATCCTTTTTTGCGCGCCGTGCTGCGCCATTCCTCGTCGCTCATGCGGCGGAAATCTTTTTTCTTTCCGCGCTCTTCGCGGTCTTCCTGACGTGTGTGGAGCGTGTTGCCTTCGCGGCGGAAGCTCTTGTAGTCGCCCTCGAAGATTACATACTCGCGAAGTTCACACTCCAGCGAGCCGTTGAGCATCGGGAGCTTCTGCGACGGGGCAAGCCCTATTTTCTTGAAATAGTCGTCCTGGTAGCCGATAATCCATGCGTGATAGCCCTTGAATACCTTCTTGAGCTTGTTGCCTATCATCTCGTATAGACCGTCCATGTCGTCGACCGAGATGCGCTCTCCGTAAGGAGGATTGGTGACGAGTATGCCGTCGGCGGGTGCTTCCTCCCACTTCGACAGAGGTTTTATCTCAAGGTCGATATATTTGCCCACGCCTGCCTGCTTGATGTTTTTCTCGGCGATGGCGATTGCCTTGGGGGAGATGTCAGCGCCGTATATCTTGAATTCGGGGTCGCGCTCGTTGCTGTCATCGTTGTAGAGGCTCTCGAAAAGTTCCTCGTCGAAATCCTTCCACTGCTCGAAGGCGAAATTGCGGCGATACACACCCGGATTGATATTGGCGGCGATGAGCGCGGCCTCGATGAGGAATGTGCCGGAACCGCACATCGGGTCTACGAGCGGGCAGCTCCCGTCATATCCCGCCTTCATGAGTATACCGGCGGCGAGCACTTCATTGATGGGGGCTTCGGTCTGAGCCACGCGGTAGCCGCGCTTGTGAAGCGACTCGCCCGAAGAGTCGAGCGACAGCGTCACGCGGTTGCCGTCGATATGCACGTTAATCATCACGTCGGCATCCTGAAGCCTTACGCCGGGGCGCTTGTCGGCGCCGTATCGGTCCTTGAAGAAATCTACTATGCCGTCTTTGACGCGGTAAGTCACATAACGCGAGTGGTTAAACAGTTCGGAGTTGACGACCGAGTCTATCGAGAATGTCTTGTCGGGGCTGAGCAGTGTGCTCCAGTCATATTCCTTGGTCATCTCGTAGAGCGTGTCGGGGTCTCCGGCGGTAAACTTAACAATCGGTTTCAGTATGCGCAACGCCGTGCGACAGCTGAGATTTGCCCTGTACATGAGCTCTTTGTCGCCTTCAAACGCCACCATACGTCGCCCGGGGGTCACATTCTGTGCCCCGAGTGCCCGCAGTTCGTCGGCAAGTACATCTTCAAGACCCTGAAAGGTCTTTGCTACCATTTCGTAAGTTTCCGTTTCCATCAATGTTTTATTCTTAATACATTATTTGCTTTTGCCTGTATGAGCCTTTCTCCGGCGGCTACATTCTCCGTCACCCAGATGTTACCCCCTATCACCGCATTGTCGCCGATGGTGATTCTGCCGAGTATGGAGGCGTTGGAATAGATGATTACATTGTTGCCGATAATCGGGTGACGCGGCTCTCCCTTTACCGGGTTTCCGTCTTTGTCGAGGTCGAAGCTCTTCGCCCCGAGTGTCACGCCCTGATATATCTTCACGTTGTCGCCCACTATCGCCGTGGCTCCTATCACTATGCCGGTGCCGTGGTCGATGGTGAATGACTCCCCTATCGTTGCGGCGGGATGTATGTCGACCCCCGTCTCTCCATGTGCCACCTCGCTTATCATGCGCGGTATGATCGGCACGTCGAGCAATACAAGCTCGTGGGCTATGCGGTAGTTGCAGATGGCGCGTATGCCCGGATAGCAATATATCACCTCCTGGATTGAAGTCGCCGCAGGGTCGCCGTAATAGGTGGCGCGCACATCGGCGTTGAGCAGTCTGCGCAGCTCCGGCAGCCGTGCCATGAATGCCGCTGCCTTCGAGGCGGCGAGGCGTTCGGTGGCGGCAAATTCCGGCGCATCCTCCGTACATATATCCATTGACAGCCCGGCATGTATCTGGTCGACAAGCAGCTTGTAAAGCTTCTCCGACCATAGCCCCGTGAAGTAGAGCAGGTTTTCACGCGTCACGTCGCTGTCTCCGAAAAATCCCGGGAAGATTATGGCTCGCGAAAGAGTAATGATTTCCTTGACCGCTTGCTGCGAGGGCAGCGGTTCGCCACGCCACTGTGATGGGCATATATTAACGAGGTTTTCCCCGGCGGAAAGCTCGGCGACAACCTCCCGAAGCGTAGCTTCGTGATGGGGGTTAAGTCCTGACATTACTGCAAAATTAGCCAATTTTATTATACCTGACAAACAATTTTGAGTTTTCAGCAATCAGCTGTCAGTTTTCAGAGATACGGAAGGACATAAGGTCAAAAGAGAGAGGGGAGTTGTCAGTCATCAGAGTTCAGTTGTCGTCATCGCGAAGCGGGTCTTTAATGACCTTAGTGACGTTAGAGACCTTAACGACCCCATTTGAAATCTGACAACTCCACCCTCAGCTGCGCCACTCCTGGCTAAAACCGAATAACGGCTGTCTTTCTGTATTTTTGTAGTGCTCAACTCTGCACTCAAGGAAAATGGCTATATTTGCAAGCTACTTATAAAAACGAGGAGATGTTATGAGAAGGATATATTTGTTGATGTGCCTATTGCTACCAATCTATCTAATGGCGTATGAAACCGACAAAACGCGCATGATAGTCATGACCGATCTCGGAGGCACAGACCCGGATGATGTACAGTCATTGATGCACCTGCTATTGTGTGCCGACCGCATCGATATTGAAGGACTGATAAGCACCCAGGCATGGATTGATGATGCCGACCACACGGACTGCATAAGGAAAGTTGTAGAAAATTACAGGAAAGTATATCCCTGTCTGCGTTGTCATTCCGATGGCTTCCCCACGCCTGAAAAGCTCGATTCCATCATAACGCGCGGTCAGGAAAAAGCACATATTTCCGGCATCGGAATGGGGAAAGATTCTGACGGTTCCGACTGGATAATCAAAGTTGTATGCGATAATAACGACAATCGCCCCGTATGGATAGCCGCGTGGGGCGGCATGAACACTCTTGCACAGGCACTTTTGAAAGCGTCTGTCATATATGACAAGGAGAGATTTGATGCATTCAGAAGCAAGATAAGGATTTATGATATTCTGGGACAGGATGATGCAGGTGCATGGATTGCCCACAATTATCCCGACATCACCTACATCAGAAATAAGGAGGTATATGGGTGGGCTCCCGACGACAAGTGGATTGATGACAATGTACAGGGCATTTCTCCATTTGGCACCTCCTATCCCGATAGAATATGGGCTACCGAAGGAGATTCACCTGCCTTCATGTATATGTATTCCAATGGGTTGAATGTACCCGAACATCCCGACTGGGGAGGATGGGGAGGCAGATTTTCTCTCATATGCCAGAAAAATGTCCGTGGAATGGATTTTGTGGAAAAAAGCGGGAAAGATGAAAGTGCATTCGGTGATTACTATATGTATGTCAGTGCGCCGGAGGGTGTTAACGCTATAAACCGATGGAAAAATCACATCTATAATGATTTCGCTGCGAGAATAAAGTGGACAACAACCACTGATTACAGCGCGGCAAATCATCATCCTGTTGCCGTGGTGAACGGGAATAATGACAATTCACCGGTGTTTATTAAGGCAAATGGCGGTGAACAAATCACGCTTGACGCTTCTGAATCCATAGATTCTGACAAAGATTCACTTTCCTTTTTGTGGCAGATATATACCGAAGCCGGTACATTCTGCGGAGATGTTGAAATCACCGGCACTGATTCTCCTATATGTTCAATCACTCTCCCTGAAACAATCAAAGAGGACGATACGCTCCACTTAATTCTTGCTGTCACTGACAACGGCACACCTTCCTTGACCGCTTACAAACGTATAGTCATCTCCCCTACTGCTCTCCGTCATCTGAAAACTGAAATCTGACAGCTGACAACTTTTATTCTTTTTTAACGAGGGTGTGCGGTAAATCTGCATGGATTCGGAGTTATCTTTGCATAAAACATTTAAACGACTGAAATCATGGAAAAACCTAAGAAACCAGCTATAAAGAAAGGCGCGGCACCTGTCGACCCTAAGGCAGCCAAAAATGAGGCACTTGCTCAGGCGATGGCTAAGATAGAGAAGAACTACGGGCGCGGCGCAATCATGAAGCTTGGCGATGACCGCGTGGAGGATATCGACGTGATACCCACCGGCTCGATAAGCCTTAACTATGCGCTCGGCGTGGGCGGATATCCGCGCGGGCGTATCACCGAAATATATGGTCCGGAATCATCCGGTAAGACCACTCTTGCCATTCATGCAATAGCCGAGGCTCAGAAACGTGGAGGAATAGCCGCCATCATCGATGCCGAACACGCATTTGACCGCTTCTATGCCGAGAAACTTGGCGTGGATGTCGACAATCTGCTTATCGCGCAGCCAGATAACGGCGAACAGGCTCTTGAAATCACCGAGCAGCTTATCCGCTCGTCGGCAATCGACATAATTGTGGTTGACTCGGTAGCCGCCCTCACTCCGAAAAGCGAAATTGACGGCGACATGGGCGACCGCAATGTAGGTCTGCAGGCGCGACTGATGTCGCAGGCTATGCGTAAGCTTACCGGAACAATCTCGCGCACCAATACCTGCTGCATCTTCATCAATCAGCTGCGCGACAAAATCGGCGTGATGTTTGGTCCGTCGGAGACCACCACGGGTGGTAACGCGCTGAAATTCTACGCTTCAGTGCGTGTAGATATCCGTGCCGCGACCTCCATCAAGGATGGCGAGGATGTTCTCGGCCGTCACGCCAAGGTCAAGGTGGTGAAAAACAAAGTTGCCCCCCCATTCAAGCGCGCCGAGTTTGACATCATGTTTGGCGAGGGCATCTCACGTGCCGGTGAAATCCTCGACCTCGGTACAGAGCTTGGCATCATCAACAAAAGCGGCTCATGGTTCAGCTACGACGGTTCGAAACTTGCCCAGGGCAGCGTAGCGGCAAAGCGTATGCTTGCCGACAATCCCGAACTTGCTGACGAACTGGAAGCAAAAATCATGGAAGCCCTCAAGTCGGGCGAGAGCGCAGGCGGTTCAAAAAAGCCCAAACTGAAAAAGAGTCCTGAAGAAAAGGAAGAATCAGCTGAGGAAGAGCAGCTTGACGATATTTCCGACAGCGAATTTCCCGATGATTTCTCAATCGAGGAAGACGTGACTGAGGATTAATCCCTCGTATAACTTATAAAATGGCTGTGTCAAAATCTTGACGCAGCCATTTTTGTGCTATTATATCTCTGTCCTTGTCCAATCCAATAAATTCCAATAAATTGTATTCATTTTTTCATCGAATTATTGACATGAAATGTAAAATGTTTTAAATTTGCAGTTGGTTGGGAGAAATCCAATCACGACATTTTTAGTAATTAAGAAGCGTTATGCTTATCTCGTAAACTGAAAATCTGGTAAATTGAATGTGATACGGGGGATGGCATAGTGGTTCTCACGCATATAGCGTGGGCTGCTATTACCATATCAGTATCACGGGCTTACCAGAGCCTTCAGTTTAGACGTGGCATAGTTTCCCACGTTTCTTGCTTTTATACGTCATAATTGGGAAACTTATGGCATATCTCGATTTTTCGCAAAACACTTGAACTCATCATTAAAATTTAATCATATTCATCATGAAATTATTATCACATTTATTAGTTATCTTTTCAATACCCTTTATCCTGTTGTCTTGTTCTGACAGTAAGCTTGCGGGGCAATGGGAATATGACGGTGGCGAGGTAGATTCGTACTATGGGAAATACCGACTAACTTACCGTATGGAACTTGATTTTGCAGAGCGATCGATAGCAGCAGAAGACATACCGAATAAGGAAACATCTTACGGATGGATGGACTTTTCCAATATGTCTCACATCTATCACAATGAAATAGATTCTATCAATAAGATTGGCGATAACCGTTATGAGATATTCTATTATAATAGTTACTCCGATACGATGGACAAAGATACTTTGATTTATACGCCGAAGGACAAGACTATACGTTTGGCGAGTTTTAGTGACGGAGATATGGTATTTAAGAAAGTACCCGAAAAACCGTTCGACGGCACGTGGAGCGAAGAAAGCGATGACTCAAGTGTATATGTCCGGCTAAGTCTTTACGAAAAGATAAAAGATCGGGATGGACTTAAATGTTATGGGTGGATACTATTTGACTCGGACATTGACGAAAGCTATCGTATCATCACGAAAGTGATATCGGCAAAAGGCGACCGTGCAACAGTCGAATTAATGTTTCCCGATTACGAAGAAGCCGAGCCGGATACAGCCGAGCTTGCATATAGTGCCTCAGATGGGATGCTTTACTATGACAATTACCCAATTCCTTGCAATGACAAGTCTATAATAGAAGCGTCTGCTTCAGCCGAAGGCAGCAATACACTCATATATTGGCTTGCAGTTGTGGAAGCCCTCATGATAATAGCGATAATCGTCACGAAAACCGAGGACGACAGTGAAACCGGGATATTGTTTATTGGAATTACATCGTTTATTTATAGTTTACTTGCTTTGTGGGTAATGTACGATATTGTTAATGATGTGAATATTCCTGCATTAAAAGTGGGGCAGACTGACGGGATATGGAGCTGGGCATTTATGCTCTATGTAACGATAGGAGGAATAATTGCATATTTTATGGGAATGTCTCTTCTGCATAAAAGCTTATGTGAGGAAGATTCGTATTTTTCTATCGGTTATGTCGGCTGGGGCATATTCTTCACTGCTTGTTTCGCGCTGATTTATTCAACTTATGGCAAAGAGGTATTGGACTATGTAATGAACGACTATATTGCAGCCGTCTCCTTTAAAATAGATTTTTGGACCGGAATAGCATCATGTGCCCTGTCGCTTGCGGCTTTACTTATTATCGTGCAGTGGATTGTTATCATTGTAAAGCTCGACAATCCATTCAATTGGATTTTTGCTATAGCCTATCCGGTATATGTGGCTACTGCCATTGCGTTCTTTATTGCCGGTGCATACATTGTTATTGTACTCATTATTTTAGGCTGTATTTTTGGAGCTATATTTGGCGGCAAAGATGCCCCGCAAAGATCCATGTCCGGGCGCTATGAAAGTGAAGATTCAGTCCAACCATTCATTCCGGAAGGAGAAACCGACGAGGTGACATTGGAGGATGGTACAACAATAACAAAAGACTTGATCGGGAATTCTTTTCATGATAAGGATCTTAATGAATATCGAAAAAATGACGATGGTAAAACTTTTAGAAAAGTATAGTGATATTAAAAGCTGATATTGCGGAGACATTATTGACTTATAATACTATAAGCAATCCGAAAATCTTTCATAAGTAGATTTTTATTAGCAACCGAAAACAGCAGAGTTTCCATTTAATGTCACAAACTTAAGGCGCATGAATCGTAAATCCCCGCAAGGGGATTCATCTCGTTTACCGCGGGTAATGCCGAAGGCATACCCGTGGCTCAAGAGCCCCTCTCCCTGTATCTCAACCCCGAATCGGGTTGTATAGTTTGGTAAGGCTTGTGTGCCACGGGTGCCCCATTCAGGGCTACCCGCAGTTAACCCTATTTTGCCCTTTCAGGGCAAGATAATTAAGTTTGTGACTTTGTGTGGAAGCAATCCTGCCTCTCGACAGATAATGGCTATTTTGCAACACACTCATCTTTTTTTCCATTGTTTTGCCGATTTATTTACCCTGGAATCCACAAAAATCATGAATTTTGAGGAATCAAATCCACAAAAATTTGAATATTTGAGGAATTGAATACGCAAAAACATGAATATTTGAGGAATTACATCGATTTTTTGCTATCTTTGCAAAAAGTCAAATATATGATAAACAGACAACTTCAGCCGCAGATAAAGAAACTCCTTGGAGGCAACAAGGCGATAATAATAATGGGCGCACGTCAAGTAGGGAAATCCACCCTATTAAAAGACTTATTTGGAAATAGCGAAAACACACTCTGGATGAATGGAGATGACCTTGATATCCAAGAGTTGCTAAAGAATATGACATCAGAACGATTCAAGACAATATTAGGCAACAACAAATATCTTGTCATTGATGAAGCACAACGTGTCCCTGACATCGGACTAAAAATCAAGCTTGTTACCGACCAGATACCCGGAGTCCAGGTAATAGCTACAGGCAGTTCGTCATTTCAGCTTGCATCGAAGGTGAACGAGACACTAACCGGCCGTAAAAGAGAGTTTACAATGTACCCGCTCTCGTTCAAAGAGATGGTTGAACATCACAGTTTATTAACCGAATTAAGGCTACTTCCTCACCGCATGATTTACGGTTATTATCCGGAGACGGTCACATCGCCGGGAAATGAAAAAGAAGTGCTTATGGAGCTCTCGACAAGCTATCTTTACAAAGATATTCTTCAATTAGACGGAATCTCAAAACCGGAGAAGCTTGAGCGGTTGCTTCAGGCACTGGCGCGACAGATTGGTGACCAGATATCCTATCGTGAAATCGGTATGCTTATTGATCTCGACCCCAAGACAGTAGAAAGATATATCGATATTCTTGAGCAGAATTTCATCGTATTCCGTTTGGGGAGCTATGCCCGAAATTTGAGAAACGAGCTGAAAAACAGCAGGAAAATATATTTCTACGACCTTGGAATACGTAATTCGGTGATAAGAGATTTCAGAAACATCGAAAGCCGGGACGATGTGGGCGCACTGTGGGAAAACTTTGTAGTCGCTGAACGTGTGAAACAGATTGCATACGAACGCTCATTCGGAAAAATGTGGTTCTGGCGTACAACACAACAAAAAGAGATAGATATCATCGAAGAAAACGACGGAGTGATGACAGCAATCGAAATCAAATGGAATCCGGCAAAAAAGAACGTCAAAGTGCCGGCAAAATTTGCCGAGGCATATCCCGATGCGCAATTTAAGGTAATCACGCCTGAAAATGTAGAGCAATATCTGTTGTGATTAATTTGTCAGGTTCTGTTTTTTAACTAACTTTGTAGCAAATTGCCGTAATAGTATTTCACTTTATAAAATCTATTCAATATGTCCCAAATCAAGACCATAGGCATCCTCACCTCAGGAGGTGACGCACCGGGGATGAACGCCGCCATACGTGCGGTGACACGTTCCGCAATCTTCAGCGGATTCAGGGTTAAAGGTATTTATCGTGGTTACAAAGGGTTGATAACCAATGAGATTGTTGAGTTTAAGACACAGAATGTATCCAATATAATTCAGATGGGCGGCACCATACTGAAGACTGCACGTTGTAAGGAATTTCAGACTCCGGAAGGACGTCAGCTCGCTTACGACACCATACGACAGAACGAAATCGACGCACTTGTGGTGATAGGCGGCGACGGTTCACTTACAGGAGCACGCATCTTCGCCACTGAGTTCAACTTCCCCATCATAGGTCTGCCGGGTACCATCGACAACGACCTTTACGGCACTGACAAGACCATCGGATATGACACGGCACTTAACACAATCATGGAGTGTGTCGATAAAATCCGAGATACCGCGACAAGCCACGAACGCCTGTTCTTCATCGAGGTAATGGGTCGTGACGCCGGCTTCCTCGCCCTTAACGGCGCAATCGCCTCCGGAGCGGAAGCAGCCATAATCCCTGAAATCTCCACCGAGGTCGACCAGCTTGCCGAGCTCATCCAGAACGGATTCCGCAAGAGCAAGAACTCGTCAATCGTGCTTGTGGCTGAAAGCCCCGTCACGGGCGGAGCAATGGGCCTTGCCGAACGAGTGAAAAACGAATATCCCGGCTATGACGTGCGTGTGTCAATACTCGGTCACCTCCAGCGAGGCGGTTCGCCTACAGCAGCCGACCGTATACTTGCATCGCGCCTCGGCTCGGCAGCAATCGACGCTCTGCTTGAGGACCAGCGAAACGTGATGATCGGTATCTCCAACGACCAGATAGTCTATGTGCCTTTCTCAAAGGCAATCAAAAACGACAAGCCTATCAACCGCGACCTTCTCAACACGCTGCGACGCCTGTCAATCTAATCAAGATATTTAAGATTACGCATAAGTCCTTTAAGTTTGGTGCGCTTTACGGCAGAATGTCGGAAAAGCGCATTAAACTTTTCGGGGGTAAGCGAATCGAGCGCAGCCCGGTCAAGCGCGAGAAACTCATCGGAAGGCATGAATTCGGGTATTTCCGTAGGTTTACATCCACGGTTATGAGGACACACCTGCTGACACACGTCGCAGCCGTAGAGATGATTCCCCAACCGCGAACCATCGGGCAACGCCTCGCCACGGTATTCTATAGTCAGATAGGAAAGACACCGCCTGGCGTCGATTTCGCCGTTTCTTATTGCTTTTCCGGGGCAAGACCTTACACACGCCCCGCAAGAGCCGCAATCGCCCTCTAAACGCTCGTTCGGGGCAAATTCAACGGTAGTTATAATCTCACCGAGAAAGAAATATGAGCCAAGACCGGGGATGATAAGCTGCGAATTGAGTCCCTTGAAACCAAGTCCGGCTTCAACCGACCAATATCGCTCGGGTAGGGGAGCGGTGTCGACACACACGCGCGTATCGCCTCCATAAGTCTCATGAATATAGGCGGCAAGCGCCGACAATCGTCCGCGCACCACCTCGTGATAGTCTTTTCCGTAAGAATAATAGGCAAATTGCGGTGCATCGTCGCGTTGCAACTTGGGTGGATAATAGTTGAAGGCACACACAATCACCGACCGCGCTCCTGCAAGCAGACCGGCGGGATTCACACGCACGTCGTGATAGCGGTCGAGGTATTGCATCTCGCCATGACACCCGGCGGCAATCCAGTCTCGGTAACGCTTCATCTCAGCCTCATCGACATCATGCACGGCGGCTATGCCGAGACGTGACGCGCCAAGCCGTAGCGCGACATCGCGCAGCTTGTCGCTACATCTGGATGGGAGCAAACTCATATCCCTCCTGTTTAAGCCACTCGATAGCGCGCGGAAGAGCGTAGCGGAGATTGCGTTCCGCCTTCAGGGAGTCGTGAAACACGATAATAGACCCGTTGCGGGCGAAACGCTTCACATTATGCAGCACCTGTTCGCCGTTAAGCTTCTTGGAGTAGTCGCGGCTCACGAGGTCATACATTATAATATTGAAATGGTCTTTTATGACCTTTGCCTGACCCCAGCGCATGATGCCGTGGGGCGGGCGGTAGAGCGAGCTGTCGATAAGCTCGTCGGCTTCCTTGATGTTGCGCAAATACACGTGTGACCGCTCCTTGAAGCCCTGCAGATGGTTCATGGTGTGGTTGCCCCAGCTGTGACCGCGCTTCTTTATCTCCTCAAGCAGTTCGGGATGACGGCGCACATTGTCGCCGACAAGGAAAAAAGTAGCTTTTATGCCGTAATGGTCAAGCAGGTCAAGCACCCAGGGGGTCACCTCCGGAATCGGACCATCGTCAAACGTGAGATAAACCACCTTGCGACGCTTGCGCTTTATGCGCCATACCCCCTCCGGAAAGAGGATACGGTACAAAAGCGGCGGTCGTTCGATATACTTAAACATTACTGTCGGCTGTCGGATAACTTATTCCAGGGTCTTACTGCCGGTTTCGGGAGCACTCTTGAAATATCGCGAGAAATTGATCCCCTCGCCCTGAAGCTGCTTCATCAGCGACTCCACGTCGCCCCCGCAGTCGGCATAGAGCTGCAACAACTGAATGAAGTAAGTGTCGTTGATATACCTGTCATTGCGGGTCAACAGCGAGTACTGCCGCGGCGTGAGCGTCTGGAAATAAAGCACATACTGCTTGTAGAGGTTTATCTCGTCGGTAAGCAGTTCGAGAGCCTTCTTCTTGTCGGCTTCATTACCGGTCGTCTCTCCGAGACGTGAATATAGCTCGACAATCTGGGTGCCTGTAAGCACACCGAGCGGTGCGGCATACACGGGCAGTTTCTTCATCATAAGGTCAAGCACTGTCTGTGAACGCTTGTAGCGGTCGGCGATGAAGGTTGACACCTTCTCACGCTGCGCGGCATCCATGTTTACGCTGTCCTGATGGAAATATATCTCTGCTTCCACGCCTTCGTTATAAAGCGCCGTGGCAAGGTCAATCATGGTCATACGGGTGGTATTGACCATACGGCGTATGGTCTCGTCGAGATATATGTCGTCGGCAGATGTGGTCTTGTCAAGACCGCCCCAGCGGAACTTGTTGACAATATTGTCATAAGCCTTGTCGGTATTTACAGCGATATGATAGCCGTCAAAGTCACGGTTCTTGATCGGACCGACCTCGTAGGTCATACCGGTCGAGCGCATGTAAGGCGACAGGTTCAGATAATAATCGTCGGGCACAGTCATTGCGAAATATATCGGGCGTTCCCAGCCGTTTGCCGCATTGGTGGCAAGCATGTCGAGAGCGATTACATTGCTGAGACGCAAGCCGCCTTCCGGCTCGTCGCTCTGATTCAGGTCGATATATTCCTCGACGGCGGCAGCTTCTTCAGCCGACACACGACCCGACTTCACAACAGCATCCTTGTCGACGGGCAGATACATGTTAGGATACTTGAACTCGTAGAGCCCCCATTCGTTTTTGTTGGCGTCCGGGCCATAGAGTGCCTTTAATGCGGCAGTCACATTGACCTTCGTCGTGTCGGGGTTCAGGAAATAGCTGAACTGACGCTTGTCATGGGCGTAGACATCGGGTGTGGCAAGCATCTTGATTGCCGGAGCCTCGTAAGAGGGCACACGCATCTGGTCGACATACCAGTCGGTAGTGAGGTAGGAGAGGTTGACCACCCTCACATCAGTGCGGTAGCCCTCGACTTCCTGCGCATACCAAAGCGGGAATGTATCGTTGTCGCCGTTGGTGAACACTATGGCGTTAGGTTCAAGACTCGACAGGTAGTTCATGCCGAAATCACGTGCCGTGTAACGACCTGAACGGTCATGGTCATCCCAGGTCTGCGACACCATCTGAAGGGGCACGAACAGACCTACCACAACGCCTATTACGGCGCCTATGAGCGAGCGCGACTGCTCTTTGCCCTTGGTCATGTTGACCACAAGACGCCACAGTCCGGCAACACCCATGCCCACCCATATCGAGAACGCGTAGAAGGAGCCTGCAAACGCGTAGTCACGTTCACGTACCTGATTGGGGGTCTGGTTAAGATAAAGCACGATGGCGATACCCGTCATGAAGAAGAGGAATGCCACAACCCAGAACTGCTCGATACCGCGCTTGGAGGTGAACGCCTGCCAGCCTATACCGATAATACCGAGTATAAGGGGAAGCATGTAGAACACGTTATGACCCTTGTTGCCTGCGCCGAGGTCGTCGGGCAGGAGCGACTGGTCGCCGAGGCGTAGGTTGTCAATCAGCGGTATGCCTGAAATCCAGTTGCCGTGGGTTATTTCCCCGTTGCCCTGTATGTCGTTCTGGCGTCCCGCGAAATTCCACAGGAAGTAACGCCAGTACATGTGGTCAAGCTGATAATTGAAGAAGAAAGTGAGATTTTCGAGGAAAGTGGGCTTTATCTTGCTCTGGGTCTGACCCGGATACGGATTGCCGTCACGGTCAAGATAGGGATTTACCGTGACCGGAGTACCTTTCATGCCGGTCCAGTCCTTGTAAGCCTCGGCATATTTGCCGTCATACATACGCGGGAAGAGCATGTTTAGCTCGGGATTCATCACATACTCGGTCTTGGTACCGACAATTTCGTAGCGGTCGGGCTGGTCGGGAGATGTCTTCACGGTCTTTCCGTAAAGGGTCTTGCCCTCTTTCTTGACCGCCTGGGGACGACCCTGGGCATCAATCTGATACACGATGCCCGAATTGAAGGTCTGACCGTAGAAAAGCGGGCGGTCACCATACTGCTCGCGGTTAAGATAGGAACTCAGTGCAAACACGTTGTCGGGCGCGTTTTGGTTCATCGGGGTATTTGCCGTGGAGCGTATCAGCAACAGGGCGTAAGATGAATAACCGATGAAGATGACAAGTATGCTCAGCACCGTCACGTTAAGTATTCTCACCGGCACCTTCTTCATATAGACGAAGAGATAGATGAGCAGACCTACAAATATAATCACCGGAGCCACCCAGCCGTCACCGATAAAAGGAATACCGGAAAGGAACACACTCAGGAAGAACGACACCTTTATCATGCGTGCGTTTTTCTGGCGGTAAAGCTCATAGACAGCCCATATCATCACGGCAAGTGCCACGATGGTATATACGACAGGTCCGGTATTGTAGCTGCAGTGTAGCACATTGACAAACAGCAGTTCGCAATACTGCGCCATCTCGATAAATCCCGGTACAAGTCCGTAAAGGATAAGACCGACAATCACAAATGACACACAGAGCGCAAGCAGAGAACCTTTTGCGCTGATATTCTTGAACTTCTTATAGTAAAATACAAGTACAATCGCGGGGATACAGAGCAAGTTGAGCAGATGGACCGCGATGGAGATACCGATGACGTAGGCTATCAGCACCAGATAACGGTCGCTGTGGGGCTCGTCGGCGCGGTTTTCCCACTTCAATATGAGCCAGAATACAAGCGCGGTACAGAATGAGGAGAAGGCGTACACCTCGCCCTCGACAGCCGAAAACCAGAACGTGTCGCTCCATGTGTAGACAAGCGAGCCGCATACACCCGAGCCGAAGATGACAAGCATCTGCACAAGCGACATCTCTGTAGCGTCATCTTTCACCACAAGACGGCGCACAAGATGGGTGATGGTCCAGAAAAGCAGCAGTATGGTACCTGCGCTCAACAGTGCGGACATGGTATTGACGGCGAGAGCCACATGCTGCGCGTCAGGAGCGAAATTAACGAAAAATCGTGCCGCAAGCATGAAGATAGGGTTGCCCGGTGGATGACCGATTTCAAGTTTATAACCTTGCGATATGAACTCCGGACAGTCCCAGAAACTTGCCGTGGGCTCCAGAGTGAGAAGATAAGTGACCGCCGCGATGACAAACATGAGCCATCCGAGCGAGTCATTGAGTATGCGATATTTTTTCATCATCTTGATTATAAGCTTATTCAAATTTCCATGTAATCACGCCGGTCTGTTCGGCGGGTGCCTCAAGATCGACAGAGAAGCGTGACTGGCGTGACGCGGCAATACAACTGCGGCGCACACCGGCGTTCGCCGCCGCGGGACCGGTGCCTCCCACATATTCGGGAGTCCCGATGACTTGTCCCTTGCGATTGACACGCACCTTTATCTTAACAGTCCCTGAGAGGGTGCTTGCAGGCTTACCCCACGCCTCGGCGGTGCGCCCGCGCAGGTCATGTCCGGCAAGTCCGCTCAGTGCCCCCGTATTGGAATTACCGTTGGGCGAACCCGCTTCTCCTTTTCCCTTTTTGGAATTACTGAAACCGCTCTTCATGCGGTCTTTTATCTTAGCCTGCTTCTCGGCTTCCTCTTTCTGACGCTTGATACGCTCGCGCTCGGCAATTTCCTCCTTGGTAGGACCCGCCTTTTCAGGCGCGGGCTTTTCGGTGACTTTCATTGTCGACTCATTCTGCGAGGTTACAAGCGACGGTGCCTCAGCCACGGCATCGCCTGCATCGGCAAGGTCTGTGCCGTCGACTGCGGCATCTGTACGAGAGTCGTCAGGCATGGGGGAGTTGTCGGTTTCCTCGACCGGGAAGGGCATGTCGCCAAGTTTCACATATTCACCGCCAAACACGATTTCACTTGAGTCGACGGGAGGCCATTTGCGGTCTTCCTGCGCGGTGATATCCACACGATAGTGCGCAAGCACCAAAGCCAACACAAGAAGGATGACTATGAGTGCCGTACCGGCAAGGGCTATCAGTTGGTCACGCTGCGACTCGCTCATTACAGTTAATGCGGTTTATGTTAATTAGATGGTTCCGGCGCAGTGTCGGTGCCGACAACGTCAAGCGACATGACCGGAGCGGGAGCTTTCGCCGGTTTGGTGGCAAGCACCATCTTCAGGTTGTTTCGTGCGCCGAGGTCAAGAACCTCCACAATCTTGCCGTAAGGCACTTCCTCGTCGGCATATATTGCGATAAACCCGTCGGGCTCGTTCTGTTGCGCAAGTTGCAGGAAAGCAAGCAGCGAAGTCGCTTCAATAGGTTGCGGCTGCTCGTCGCCGAAAGATGCGAAAAGTCGGCTATCTTTGTCGATATACACTCTTGTCCCGGGCTTTAACGCCGTCTGCACCGAGCTTTGCGGCAGGCTGACCTCCAGCGCGGTAGGGAATACAAAGGTCGAAGTAATCATGAAAAAGATGAGCAGAAGGAAGATGACATCGGTCATCGACGCCATCGAAAACATCGCCATCATGTCATGAGGTCGTTTAAGTGCCATGAGTCAGAGGGGTGGGGGATTAAGCCGGTTCGTTAAGCAGGTCCATAAACTCCATGCTCTTGCCTTCGAGCAGTTTCATTACGCTGTTGAGACGTGCCACGAGGATATTGTAGGCAAACAGAGCCACGATACCGACGGCAAGACCGGCGACTGTGGTGACAAGCGCCTCATAGATACCGCCGGCGAGCACACCCACATTAGCCGAGGAGCCTGCGTTGGCAAGGGCGAAGAATGCCTCCACCATACCCACTACCGTTCCGAGGAAGCCGAGCATCGGCGCGCCGGCGGCAGTGGTCGCAAGCCAGGGCAGTCCCTTGCCGAGATTTGCGATTTCAAGGTTGCCGGTGTTCTCGATTGCCACAAGCACATCGTTCATCGGGCGGCCTATGCGGCTTATGCCTTTAAGTATCAGTCGGCTGTAAGGTGAACCGTTTTTCTTGCAGAGATTTTTGGCACTCTCGATTTCGCCTTCATGTATATAGTCTTTGATGCGCTTCATGAAGGTGGAGTCCTCACGTGCGGCACGGCTTATGACGATATAGCGCTCGATAAATATGTATATGCTTATCACCAGGAGAAGCGCAAGTGGAATCATTATGAATCCGCCTTTCATACACAGGTCCCACACCGAAAGCTCGGCGGTGGTTGTGGCGGCTGCCGATACACTCTCGGTCGACGTAACCGACTCGGCGAGAGTCTCAAGGGTTTCGACAGAATCGGCGACTCCCTGCGGCATCTGTGCGATAATCATGTTGAGAATAGACATGTCGTGATAATGAATTATGTAGTTACTTTAAGCAGTTTTTATATTGACGTATGGTCTCTTCCAGCCCGAGATAGAGTGCGTCGCATATAAGCGCATGACCTATAGACACCTCATTTAGATAAGGCACCCGGTCGTGGAAGAACTTTAGATTCACAAGACTCAGGTCGTGACCGGCATTTACACCGATACCAGCCTTGTGAGCCGCGATACTTGCTGTCACGTAAGGAGCGACGGCGGCTTCCGGATCGGTCGGATAAGTATCGGCGTAGGGCTTCGTGTAGAGTTCCACACGGTCAGTGCCTGTCGCAGCGGCTGCCTTGACCATATCTTCGTCGGGGTCTACGAATATCGAGGAGCGGATGCCCGCTTCACGCAATCGGTCGACTATCTCCGACAAAAATTCGTGATGTCTTACCACATCCCATCCCGCGCTGGATGTTATGGCGTCGGGAGCGTCGGGCACCAGTGTCACCTGCTCCGGCTTCACCTTCAGCACAAGGTCCATGAAATCTGGTGAGGGATAGCCCTCGATGTTGAATTCGGTCTTGACAAGCGGCCGCAGCTCAAACACGTCGGAATGACGTATATGGCGTTCGTCGGGGCGCGGATGTACCGTTATGCCTTGGGCACCAAACGCCTCGCAGTCAACGGCAACCTTCTCCACATCGGGCATATTTTCACCACGCGCATTGCGCAGTGTGGCTACTTTATTGATATTTACGCTCAGATTTGTCATCTTTTCAACCTCAATTTATGGTAATGAATTGTTGTAATAATATAAAGATTACGTCAATTCGGGGAATTTTCCCTATATTTGTAATCGCGTTACAACAAATGCAACTGCAAAAATAATCAGAAATAATAAAACTGCGAAAAGAATTGATAGCAAAAGATGCCATAGCACCCCAAATTATCCCGATATCTCCCGCACAAAGCTCCCGTCCCGGACATTCAGGCGCCTTCCCGGATACCGCGACGCCGATCGTGGACTCCGACGGCAGATATGTGGGGATGACGTCGGGAGCCGCCCGTCCGGTAAAGGCGTCAACCCCCATGTCGCTTGTGCTTGAAAGGATGGTGTCGGGCGACAAGACTGTGCCTGTGGTCGATGACATCACCGAGCTGTATCTTGGCGCGATTGACCGCGACTCGGCTCTTGCGGCGGTGTCAAGGCTGTTTCCGCAGCTCAACGAATATACAGAGCTTACCATCGCCTGCCCTCCGAGCCAATACAGCGCGTCGGCTATCGCACACGCCGTGGAGGATGCCGACGCCCATCTGCTCAACCTTAACGTGACAGCGGGCACCGAGCCTGACTCGCTTACTACGGTCATGCTGCGCGTCAATCATTCGCGTGGCGAGTCGGTGGCGCGGTCACTGCAGCGGTACGGCTACGAAACCGTGGAAATGACGGGTGACCCCGGTATGTTCCACACCGAAATGGCGGAGCGTGTCAACGCGCTTCTGCACTACCTTGAAATCTAAGGCAACATCACAGATAAATATGAGAATAGCCGTATTCGGAAACCGTTACCAGGAAGCCCACATTGAGGAACTTTCGACCCTCTTTGACCTGATGTCGCGCCACAATGTGTGGGTGGAGATGGAAGAGTCGTTTTACAATTACCTATGCTCAGTGTTGACATCCCCTCCGGAAGTCAACGACCTCATAAAAGGCGACGATTTCAACGCCGCGATAGCTCTCAGCATCGGAGGCGACGGCACGTTTCTGCGCACGGCGCAGCGTGTCGGGGAAAAGGAGATACCTATCCTCGGCATCAACACGGGTCATCTCGGCTATCTTGCCGATGTCACGGTCAATGAGGCAAACGACAAGCTACAAAACCTGCTCGACGGAAAATATCACGTGGAATCGCGCACGATGATTGCCGTGACCAGTCCCGATGCGAAGCTCGACCTGTGGAGATATGCCCTCAACGAAGTGGCGATACTCAAGGAGGACACCTCCTCGATGATAGAGATGGAGGCGACAGTCGACGACAGCCATCTCGCCACCTATCTTGCCGACGGGCTGATAGTGTCGACGCCCACTGGCTCGACCGGTTACAACCTCTCTGTCGGCGGTCCTATTGTGGCTCCCTCGGCGCCGGTGTGGGCGATTTCGCCCGTCGCGGCTCATTCGCTGACCATGCGCCCTCTCATAGTTGCCGACGACAGCGTGATTTCCGTCACTACCCGCTCACGCTCGGAAACTTACCGTATAAGCCTCGACGGCAGGTCGCAGACTCTCCCCGTAGGCACTACAATCGAGATGCGCCGCGCACCGTTCGTGACGCGTGTCATCCAGCGCCTCGACCACCGGTTTACCGATACTCTCCGCTCCAAGCTCCTGTGGGGCATCGACAAGCGATGAACAGTGCCACAGTCAATCATCCGCAGCTCGGTCCTGTCAAGATAACCATGCGCGTGTCGGCGCGGCGTATCTTGGCGCGATGGAAAGATGGCATAGTGCATTTCACCATTCCGCCCGGCTGCACGGGAGAGCGGTTGCATGAAGCAATCGAGATCCTTGCTCCGCGTCTGCTGAAACGCCGCCCTGAGCTTGTCTATCGCGAAGGTCAGGTGATTGATATTGCCGGGCTGCCGGTAACGATAAAGCGTCAGGGCGTGAAGCCTGACCGTGTACTCGGCTCGATGCATGACAACGCGGCATATCTCGAGGTAGGTACGGCAATAAATCTCGACAGCATGGCGGCGACGCGCACTATCAGCACTCTTCTTTGCCGCATAGCGGAAAAAGCCGCGCCCGACCTGCTTATACCACGCGCAATCGGGCTTGCGCGTGAAATCGGTGTCGCTCCCGCGTCATGGCATATCATGCGCGGATTCCGTACACTTGGCAAATGCACGTCGCGCCGCGAGATTCATCTCAGCTATGTCATCGCATTTCTTCAGCAGGAGCTGCGCGACTATGTCGTGTGGCACGAGCTTGCCCATCTCTCCGAGATGTCCCATTCGCCGCGCTTCCATGCCATCTGCGACTGCTACTGCCACGGTCGCGAAAAGCAGCTTACCGCCGCCCTCCGCGCCCACCGTTGGCAAATACTTAAGTAGTTGTCAGTTGAGAGTCGTCAGTTGTCAGATTTCAGTTGTCAGCGCGTAGCTGTAGGGGCTGCTGGAAGGCAGCCCGCGTCGCGCGGGTGGCGGGCGAGCTTCCACTCGCCCCTACAATGGATTATAAAACAGGAGTAAAGTTTTCAGTTGTCAGCGCGTAGCTGTAGGGGTTGCCGGAAGGCAGCCCGCAAGGAGGGTAGATACAAAGGGACAGAAGATAAAAAGTAACAGAGTTGTTTTGAGAGTGTCCAAAGGTAGGGCTGTACCCATGGTGCAGCCGCTTTCCCGCGTTGCGTCTATTGCGAAATTGTTGCCCGCAGGGCATCATCTCTACTTAGCCGGTGGTTGAGCGAAGCGATACCACCGGGAATGGATTGCTAATAAGATGTTTCCGCAGGAATCATCACGGAGCACGATTGATGATTCCCTGAAGGGAAACATTAATCTTTCGCTTTCTTTCCGGTGGTATCGCTTCGCTCAACCGCCCGGCTAAGTTTGGATTTTTCCCTGCGGGAAAAGAGTTGTCGGCGCGTAGCAGTAGGGGCTGTAAATCAGGAATAAAGTTTTCAGTTGGGCGTTACGGTCTCTAACGACCTTAAGGGCGTTAAAGACGCGCTTCGCGCTGACAACTGAAAGCTCACCTGTCTCTTTTGACCTCATGTCCATCTGTATCCTGCTCGGATGAGGCGCAAGAGAGGACTTTCCTTTTGTAAGCGGTCAGAGAGGGTGTTTTGTCAAAAATAACGGTTTATATGATTGGAAAAATAATATCATTTGTATGTGAAATAATATTAATTGGTTAACTTTGTGCCAGCTAATATATTTTTTTAATTTCATAAGTATGGGTAAATTTTACTTTTTGATTGCATCACTGATTGTCGCTGCCGGCGCAACCGCTAATGCTGACGACAACGTGACGCGCCTTAAAACGTCTTCTGAATACAGGAAGGCGATAGAGGCAAAGTTTCACGCACGCAAGTCTCATGCAAGTGTGACCCGTGTAGCGGAAGGCACTGTGGAGCTTCCTTGGTTTGAGAATTTCGATGACGAGGCATCGTTTGACAACTTCACCACCATTGATGCAAATGAAGACTTCGCAACTTGGGAATACTCTGAGGGTAAAGCCCAATATTTTTCCCTCTTTGCTGATGGTGTAGCCGATGACTGGTTGATTACTCCGGGATTTGAAATAGTCGCAGGTAAAGACTATCAGATTTCATTCAGGGCTAACAGTTTTGATGAATCTTCTTCAGAGAAATTTTCTGTATGGCTCGGAAACGAAATAAGTGCTGAGGCAATGACAATAGAGGTTGTTGGTGAGACAATCGTTGCGCAGGATAATGCCTTAGACTTTAATATATCAATTAAAGTTCCTGAAGATGGAGTATATTATCTTGGATTTCACTGCACCTCTGATCCGGAAGAAGCATGGTACCTTGAGATTGATGATATAAGCGTGAAGGAGGGTGCTGTCGCTGCCGCTCCCGATGCTGTTACAGGACTTACCATCACACCCGATCCGGAAGGTGCGCTTAAGGCAACCATCACCTTTACTACACCTGCCGTAGCGACCGATGGTTCGGCTCTCGCATCGCTTACAAAGGTTGAGATTTACCGCGAGGACACGAATCTAATCAAGACATTTGACAATCCGGCTCCCGGCGTTGAACTGACTTATATCGATGAATCTCCCGCTAACGGTGACAATCACTATACGGTGATAGCTTACAATGAAGCCGGAGAAGGAAAACCGGCGATGTTCAGCCTTTTCGTTGGCGAGGATATACCGAGTGTTCCACAAAACATCAAGCAAAGTGTGGACGGGGCTGACGTCGTACTGACATGGGAATCCGAGCCGCTTGGATGGAACAGCCATTATGTAAATGTATCAAAGCTCACCTATGATATTTGGGAGACTGCCGACGGCATCAACCTTTCAGAGGTGGCAAAGGGCGTAACCGGAACTACTTATAGGATTGAGGGTCGCGCCGAGCAAGGTAAGCAGCAGCAGAATATCTACGTAGTCCGTGCCATTTCAAGTGCCGGTCCCGGTTCTCGCGGATATTCCAACACTGTCATCCTCGGTCAATCTTTGTCGCTTCCGTTCAAGGAGACATTTGCCGATAAGAAATTGTCGTCACGCTGGTTCCAGAATACGACTGACAGTAATGACGGCACGGCTATCGTTGATGCCGACTATGACGGTGACGGTGGCGCGATGACTTTGAGCGGTCATCAGGCAGGTTGTGTCGTGGATTTGTATTCAAGCAAGGTAGGGATAAAGGGTGAGTCTAAACTTCAGTTGAGTTTCTGGTATCATTCACCTGCCGATGCAACATTCAGTGCCGGATTGTCAAAGGATTTCGAGGACCTTAAAATGGTTGAGCTTGAGGCTGCTGATGAGTGGAAGCAGGCTGTTATAGACCTTAGCGATATGACAACAAATGATTATGCCCAGATTCTGTTCCGCTACGTGGCAGGCAGTGAGCCGTGTGCAATCGACCATGTAGAATTGTCAACCGCGACTACAGTAGGCATTAATGCGGTAGAGTCGAGTGCCGATATTACAGTCGTAGAACGCTTCAGCATTGACGGCAAGCGTGTTGACGACAGCTATCGCGGAGTCGTGATCGAGCGTCTGAGCGACGGTACTTACATCAAGCGCGCCGCACGATAAACATCACCAGTTCATATAGAAAAAGGGAGGTTGTATCTGAACAGCCTCCCTTTTTATTACCTCCTGTGTACCTTGTCTCTTCTGAAAACTGACAACTGACAACTGAAAACTATCCCTCTTTGACATGGAAATAGTCAAAGTCAACGCTGCCTCCGGTGTTGGCGGTGGAGAAGTAGAACAGTGCAAACCGCTGACCTACGAAATCGGGCCAGTCAAAATTCATCTTAAGGGTGTCGCCGATGCGTTTCCATTCCTTGCCGTCAAGACTGTAATAAAACGAAGCCTTGTCGGTCTTGTCACGGAAATCGCAGACTGTGCGCAGATATATTCGGTCGCAGTCGATAGGGATGCTCTCTATCTCGATACCCTTTGAATCGTCTTTGCATGAAGCGCGATGCATAATAACATGGTTTTTGCCGTTTTCACGCTTTACTCCCACATATCCGTATTGGTTTTGAAATGCCGAGATGCCGGCGCGGTCACCGTCGCGCATGTTGGCTGTCTCGATGACGGTTTCGGCTGCGCTTATCGGACCGAATGTGCGCTGTGTCAGAGTGTTGCGCGCATCGCGGATTGATGTCGCGATATGTCCGCTTTTAAGGCGTAGATATCCGGGGCGTTCCGTGAGCGACCAGTAACGGTTGTCGGGGTTGTGGTTCCACTGCCATTCCGGTTTAAGCCATGACCCGTTGTCTGTATGTTCTGGTAGGGTGGCGGGTGTGTCGGAATATCGGTAGGTTGGTGTCCCGTTGTCAAATTCATCGCTGACTACTGGAAAATGGCGTTCAGCTGTCGCAACCGGCATGGGAAGTGTGTGGTCTACGCTTTTGCCGTCGTTGCCCAATACGGGCCATCCGTCGTTCCATGTAACCGGTACAAGCACGGGGATTCTTCCTACGGCACCGTAGTCCTGAAATAGCATTGCATACCATTTGCCGTTGGGGGTGTCCACGATGCCTCCCTGTGCCACGCCGGTCGACCCAAGATGTGCCGTCCCGTCGGGATTCTCGATATTGCCCGTGAAGATTTTGCGCGGTTCAAACGCTCCCGGGGCGAGCTCTTTTGCACGCCACACTGTCTCCTGGCGCTGCCATCCTTGTCCCTGGATCATGAATATGTAGTAATAGTCGCCTATGCGGTAGCCGTGATATCCTTCGGCACGAAGACCTTCCGACGGGTTCTCTATCTGGGTGTAGTCAATCAGTGTCTCGCGTTTGCCAAGTGTCACGTTGCCTTTTCCGTCAGATATTATCGGGCGGTAATAGGCTGTGTGCACGTTCAGGTCAAAGTCAGGATACACGATATATTTCTTGCACTCCTTGCCTGTGTCGTCAAAGAGCAATCCGGGATCATAGCACATTTCCACCTCGTTTCTGTGCCATGGTCCATGCTCTATGTCAGGGGTGGTGAAGATATATGATTTGCGGGTGGTGTTACAGCTCACGATGAGATAAAACAGCTTTTCGTAGGGGTCGTAGCGCAGATTTGCCGCCCATGAGCCTTTGGCATAGTCATTCTGACCATTTTTAAGTGAAAATGCGTCAGTGTCCTCCAGACGGTCGTAGGCACTTCCTATCACCTGCCAGTTGACGAGGTCGCGGCTCTTCATAATCTGGCACCCGGGCGAAAAGTGCATGGTCGTCGACACCATGTAGAAATTATCGCCGACGCGTATCACATCGGGGTCGGGGATATCGGCAAATACTACAGGATTGGTGAAATATTTCGGAAGAGCCTTGACTCTCAGGATGGTATAGGAGAATGGCTTGAACGTATAACCGAACTGCTGTCCGAAACCGTCAAATCTACTCTCGAGAGGTATTATCTTCTCCGGCTCATCCCATGAATTTTCATCCTCAAGAGAAGCTGCCGCGAGAGTTATCACCTTTCCGGATTTGGCTATCGTATAGTCATCACCCAATGAGAAGTTGACATTATACCCGTCGCCTGTAGCGTTGACAGCCTTTATGATAATCTCGCCGGTATTGTCATCGTATCCTGAGAATATGAATTGACGCGGTGATACATCGGTTGTATCAGCCGGATATTTCTTTACGTCAAGCGCGACATTGCATGTAGGGCGGTTTTCAGCCGCCATTTGCTGAACATAGTATGAGGCACGGCCCATAACATTGTCGGAATCAATCCAGATAAGGTTGGTTGACCATGTGCGGTCATGGCGGTTTTCAAACAGAGGAGCGTATGATGCCATGGTCACGAGATCGCCGTTACGTTCCATCCCGCCGATAAAAGCCGCTTCGGAAAGTGCGGCATTCATGTTGCCTCCTCCTACTTCACGGTTGCAGGCATATTCGCCTACATATACCTTGTAATTGCCACGCGGATGATTGTCAAACAGGCGCGTATTGGTGTAGAAAAACTCCGGTTCAACGTAAAAATGCGGGTCAATCATGTCGGTGACGGTTATTTTGCCTGTGCCTTGAAGCCCGTGATTGGATATAAGCACAAGTTCGGGATATTTCTCCTTGATTGTCTTGTAGAATATATCAAAACGGCGGTCATATTCGTCACCCCAGTTTTCATTGCCGATTTCCACATATTTCAGCGGGAATGGAGTGGGGTGACCGGCGGCTGCGCGTCGGCTTCCCCAAGTGGTTGTCGTGTCGCCGAGGGCATATTCAATCGCGTCGAGACAGTCCTGCAGATAGTAATCTATCCGGTCTTCGGGTGATGCGTCTCCCATGCGGTACTGGCATCCGAGTCCGACGTTGCACACAAACATCGCCCCTGCGTTGATATCCTCGCAGAACTGGAGCATTTCGTGATAGCCGAATCCGTATGAGCAGCGGTAGCCCCATGTGCTGTATTCTCCCGGACGCGATGCCGGGTCGCCCAGCGTCTTTTTCCATTCAAAGCGGTTGTCAAGCGAGATACCCTCTACCACGCAGCCTCCCGGCCACCTTACAAAAGCGGGATTAAGGTCGGCAAGCATGGTTGCCACATCCTTGCGCAGTCCGTTGTCGCGATTATTGAATGTCGATTCTGGAAATAGCGACACATAGTCGAGCCATACCTTTCCTTTCCGGTTGAAAACGAGAGCAAGTTTCCCTTTCTTTGTAGCGGCATCCGGTGTCATGGTCAGGGTGATATCATTCCATTTGCCGTCATTTTTCAGCTTTACGGGTTGCGAGGCAAGTGTGTCGCCGTTTTCAGCGAGAAGCAATGCTGTTATCTCGCCTTTATAACCTTTCTCTGACTTCCCTATTATGCGCAGTTTATAGTTTTCACCTTTATGCAGCCCCATGCCCCAGTAGCCGTCGTTTATAAGCGTCACAGGAGTTTTGTTGCCATTCACTGATATCTCGAGGTTATTGGGGGCGGCTGCAAATTTCGGATTTTCCTTTGTAAGACGTATCGAGCCGTGTAGTGAGTCGCCCGGGGCAAGTTCCCATCCCGGTACAGGTTCGGTTGTCCAGCGGTATTTTTCAGGCTTTATTTTACCGTCGATATGGTTTTTAACCGGGCGTGGGTAAAGGTGACAGCCTTCGGCATGGTAGCCTTCGGGCATCTCAAGCTCTTCAAAACTTCGGTTCTGTACAAGTTCGGCATACAAGCCCCCGTCGCCGGCATGGTTTATCTCCTCGAAAAATACGCCGTACATAGTAGGGGAGACACTTGCGCCTCTTTGTCCGGGATAGATGAATACACTGTCGGGAGCATTGGCTGCGGTTACCTGTGAAGACGCGCCAAGCAACAGTAATGACAGGGCATAAAGGTTGATTGGTTTTTGCATGATTATGATTGGTTATGGTTACCTCTGTTATATGACAATATCGTCAGCACAAATTTACCATAAATATCTTTGGCTGCCAATGTCAGAAAAGAGAATTTTTCGCCCTAAAATCCTTTTTTGTCGCTAAACCGCGATGATGACAACTGACAACATAAAATCTTTACTTCTGATTTACAATCTATCGTAGGGACGAGCTTCCACTCAATGTCACTAACTTAAGGATTTTGCCCTGAAAGGG
>OGGB01000033.1_pt1 | contig 123673 bp, 102 predicted proteins | sample 1571111 | NCBI WGS metagenome assembly OGGB01 (sample SAMEA2582067, study PRJEB24529) | metagenome | biome: Human gut stool | place: China | collected 2011
GCAGAGCCATAAGTGGGACGGGGCAAAGCCCAGCCCCTCGGGAGAGCCCACAACTTCGGGAGCGCAGCGGAGAAGTTATAGTGGGCTATATCTGGGCAAGCCCAGTCAGTCACCCTGCCACTTCGGAGAACCTGTTCGCGTACTGTCGGATTTTGGTTGGGTGAAGTGTCGTGTATATATAGGCCCGCTTCATCCAACTAACTTCTTCAATAGTAAAAGTCTTGAAGATAGCGGTACGGATTGCCCTTCTTCTTGCCCTTGTCCACCTGCTCAATCATCCGTTTGTTCTTTAGAAAAGTTATCAGAATCTTGAGTTTGTAGTCGCTGAGTTCGATATCTTCGTCGGCGTATGCGTCACGGAGCGCGTCCATGAGTTCGCCATGCCGCAGCAATGTGTCCGGGTTGGGGAAAGCCGAATCAAGAGCACTGCGGTGAGTATCTTCGGAGATGTCAAGGTACGGATCCCACGCCTCGTTGCCTTTGGCTTCGGGTGTCGGCACATAGTCCTTGATGAGTTCCGGCAAAGCATCGTCGTTAATCCTGAAGGCAAATGGAGGGAAAGAAATATCTCGGATATAGACCGCCTCGACAGTGCTGATGGCATCATCATTCTTGTCTTTCTCGACACGGAGAACGGTTTCGGACTTGTTGTTGATTTCGGTTCCTATATGTCCTCGCGCGTTTTCATCACCCTTGTTCTGGTGGATGACTGTGTGGAGATGAAGATTGAATTCCTCAGTCCAATTCATCAGATAGTTGACTATAAGAGTAGCCTCGCGCGGACTGTTGATGTCAAGCATCAGGTCTCGGATGCCGTCGATGATTACAAGCCCGACAGCCGAAGTGTTACGAATCTTATGGTCAATCATGCCGATGCGGTCTTCGACGGAATACTTGCGCAGGGCGAAATACTTTATCCTCTCGTTGATTTCCTGATTGCTCTTGCGCGTCAATGTGGCAATGCGCTTGAAAACACGGAACGCATGATAGGTGCTCTGCTCGGTGTCGAAATAGAGGATTCCGTTCTGGTTCGGAGGCATGCTGCCGCGATAATTCAGGATTGTGGAATTGGTCATTGCCGCTGCTGTCATAGCCGACACGTTGAAAGTCTTCTTGCCCTTCGGCTTGCCGATTGAGGCGCTGAAATTACCAAAGGTGCAAGCAGGAGAATCACCGATATAAATGGCAACCGGCGGCGGTGGCACCTCCTTGTCGATGTCGAGCTGTGCTTCATTGCACATTCTCTCATAACGCATTTTCGCGGGGTCTGCCGCCTGATGGTTGCCTCCGTTCCCCGCCTCGGCATTGAAGCTGATAAGCGTGTCATTCATCGAGTCCATCTGCGAGCCTCCTTCTTCTGCCCTGCAAGAGAAAGGGCGAGTTCCACATCCACCACTATCTTGCGCCCAATCTGACGGATTGCAGCATTAATCCTGCCGCTCTTCTTGATGCGTGAGGCAGTGGGGCGGCTGCATCCGAAAATCTCGGCGATGCCGTCAATTCCATAGACATATTTCTTCTCAGATGTTGATTGAGAAGGTGTGTCTTGATTCTTCGCCTCATCATTCTGAGAGGCTGTTTTGGAGAGGAACATGAATTCCTCGCCGGTCATTTGCCACAAGGGTTTCTGTAAAAGGTCTGAAATATTCATTGAGATGAGAAGTGTTGTGGCTTCCGGTACCTGAAGCCGGGTGATTATTTTGTCGACGCTGCAAAAGTAGCGTGCAACTTCCTCATTCAAAGAATACTTACTCTCGACATCCCAATCTTTTAAGAGAGATTGTTAAAATCAGACAATCGGCACCTAAAAACGGCACTCCCACATGCGGAATGATGTCATTTAGGCTGACCGCTTGCCATCTCAAACAAGGAGGGCAATGTAAAAGGGGTTAACGTTTTGGAAAGCCCTTTAGTCAAGAACCTTTATTAGACTCTACGATAGCTTACAATATTTTCTTCCCTTCCTTTGATTTTCTATGATACTGACGCATTTGTATGGGGTTGGGATTGCCTGGCAATTTGTATGTGTTTTTGTATGTATATAAAATCAAAACCGCTGCAAGTTGCAGATTTGCAGCGGTTTTAACTTGGGTGTTTGCGGAAAGACAGGGATTCGAACCCTGGGTACCCGTAAGGGTACAACGGTTTTCGAGACCGTCCCGATCGACCACTCCGGCATCTTTCCAGTCGATTGACGGGTGCAAAATTAATAATTGTTTTGGAGGTGGTCAAGGATTTTGTTGAAAATATTTTTGAACACTCCCAAAAACGAAAGATGCGACAGTGAATTACTGTCGCATCTTTCGTTGGTAGCGGGATCGAGAATTGAACTCGAGACCTCCGGGTTATGAATCCGACGCTCTAACCAACTGAGCTATCCCGCCATTACCGTTTTGCGAGTGCAAAGTTATGCAATAATATTTAATCCTGCAAACATTTTGTGAATTTTTCTTCAAAGTATTTTCCATTTGAGTATCTTTTCAAGTGCAATTATTTGCCGCCTATCTAATTTTCGTTATCGTTGTAGTTAAACAGGGCACAATAACTTAATAAACCGACTTTGAACATGACTAAAGAAGAACGCGATTCATTCAACAAATGGATAAAAGGGATACCATACGAAATAGCATTCTGGGAAAGCTATTACGGACATGGCAAAAGTCTGAACGCGCTGAAATCATGGAGCGACTACGGCAAGGAATGTCGCCTTGACGACTTCGATATCTTAGGATTTGTATCGTCTTGCAACACCTCGCCACTGCTAATCGATCTCGGATGTGCCCTCAGCTACACGTTTGGCACCGGATATGGCGGTAAGGAAGTGAGAGTTGACCGCGTCGACCCGCTTGCAATGTTCTACAACCGCATCCTCGAGCACCACGCACCTGAGATGCCTCGCATAAAGTTCGGGATGCTTGAGACAATATCATCGGAATATGAGGCAGGGATTGTCGATTTCATCCATGTGCGCAATGCACTTGACCATAGCGCCAACCCGATGCTCGGCATAATGGAATGTCTGAAATGCCTGCGCCGCGGGGGTGTGCTCTATCTCAACCATCACCGCAATGAGGCACTCCGCGAGAATTACCGTGGATTCCATCAATATAATGTCGACAAGGCAGATGACAATCTCATAATCTGGAACAACGACGCGCGCATCAATATCAACGAAACCCTCGCCGGTATAGCCACGGTAAAATGCACCCTCACCGACCAAAGGCACGTAGTAGGGGTCATCACCAAAATATCCGATGTTCCTGCCGATACCGCGCCCGGCACTCCGGCGCGCATGTCGGAGATGCTGCAACTCACCGTCGAGGCAATCAACTCGCCGGCATTTGTCATGAGATATCATGCGGCAAGACTGACATCGTCAATAGCTCATCCGGTCATGCGCCGCATCCCGCGCAAATTTGTCGACCGCCTCAAGCACCTCCTCTCCCAAAAATCCTGACTACATCAACAGATCCCTCCTAACGACTTTGAGCGGTCAAAATCACAATAAAGAAGGCGCATCAAAATAGAAAATCTGCTGCTGCAATGCGGGCGAGCTTCCACTCGCCCCTAAATCGACATATGGCTATCAGTCTGATAATCAAAGAAGCAGTAGAGGCGAGGGAAACTCGCCGGTACACAAAAGATAATAAAAATGGCTGCGTCACAGAGATGACACAGCCCTTGATGTGATCCGGATGCGACTCGAACGCATGACCGTCTGCTTAGAAGGCAGATGCTCTATCCAGCTGAGCTACCGGACCTACCTTATTGAGAGCGCAAAGTTACGAGTTTTTGTTGACTTTGACAATATCCATGGTGAAGTTATATAAAAATTTATCAATTTTTTAACAACAGACTGAACGACCGATTTAATATTTGTTGCTACTTTTGCGCATAAATTTCTTACAACTAAGTAACTCGCGAAAATTAGATGATATATAATTATGAAGTATTTACGAATAAGGATATGTCTGCCCGTAGGGTTACTGAAATAGAACTTATAAACTAATTTTTAAGAATTACTTAATTCAATTCAACGCATATTAATTATGAGGTTTGCTAAAATTCAGATATTTACAGTCTTATTGCTCGCTGCCGCATCCTTATCTCCACGCATGACAGCTAAAGAAAATATAGACTATACCCCTCATATCCACGGCACCGTCAGGACACGCTTTGAAGTCGCGACCGAATCAGGGAAATACCGCTTTCAGGTACGCAACGCCCGCGTGAGCCTTGACGGGAAAATCGCACCCAACATTGATTACTACATCAATACCGACCTTTGCGACAGGGGGTCGATGAAGATACTCGATGTGTGGGCGCGTATCTATGCCACAAAAGATTTGGGATTCCAGGCGGGACAATTCCGTATGCCATTCGGTGTCGACCCGTTCCGTGGTCCAAATACTTATATTTTTGCCAACCGCTCCTTTATAGGGAAACAGGTATGCAACGTGCGGGCGGTCGGAGTAAAGGTCATGTACACTTTCCCGTCAATTCCTCTCACGGCTGAAGCCGGTGCATTCAACCCCACGACAATCGGTGACCATTCGGGTTGGAACAGCAGCCTCGCCTTTGCCGCCAAAGCCACCTACTCTATCGGCAATATAAAACTCGCCACTGGATTTCAGTCGATAATACCCGACTCCGTGCGCACCAATCTCATCGACGGAGCTATAACATGGAAAGCGGGACGATGGCTCGTCGAAGGCGAATATATGTATAAGCATTATACCGCCGGGCACCACAAGGCATGCCATGCCTACAATCTTTATGCCGATTACCATCTGCCGATAAAAGCCGGCGTCTTTAACCGTCTTTCATTTCAAGGGCGCTTCGACGGCATGACCGACCACAGCAATGCCATCCGCAACAGCGAGGGATTGCTCACCACCAACGACCCGGCGCGTAACCGAATCACCGTGGGAGCGACCATCAGTTATATAAAGAGTAAGAATCTTTTCCTCGACATCCGTGCCAATTACGAGAAATACTTCTATCATCACGATGTGACAACAACGCCGGGCACCGGCGACAAGGCGCTCATCGAACTGGTGTTAAGATTCTGAAAACATTCAATTTATGGAAGAGATTGAAAACATACTCGCCAGTCATGACGTACGACCGACAGCGGTCAGGATATTGATTTACAAGACACTCATGCAGTTTCACGATACGTTCAGCATGACTGACGTGGAGACTGCCACCGACACTCTCGACAAATCCACAATATTCCGCACTCTCACTCTCTTTGCCGAACACCACCTTCTTCATGAAATCGAAGATGGCAGCGGGTCAAAGAAATATTGTCTGTGCCACAATGACCACGAGTGCCGTGTCGACGAGCTGCACTGCCACTTTTACTGCGAATCATGCAAAAAGACATTCTGCCTCGACGACGCACACATACCGCCCGTAACCACACCTCCCGGCTTCATCGCCCGTCATGCCGAATACATAATCAAAGGCACCTGCCCCTCCTGCGCCCGAAAGCATCCCTGAAAACAAGAAAATACAAGCTACAGGAAGAGAGCATGACATCACGAGATGAACCAAAAGATTAGCCACGTGTTCAATTTTCAAAAGCGTTTCATAACAGGCAGGGCTTAAAGCTCTGTTTAATAAATGTCGCTATTTATGTTACATGTGATATTATACGCGATTGTCCCTATTGTGGTAGTGATGTTAGCCGGATTCATTTCCGGTAAACGTGGGATTTTCACGGGAGCCGATGCAAAGAAATTCAATAAGGTAGTGCTTGATTACGCATTGCCGGCGGCATTGTTTGTGTCTATCGTGCAAGCAAGCCGTGAAGACCTTGCCAAAGACCTGAAGTTGACACTGGTTTCACTTGCAGGTATCATGGGATGCTTCATGCTGGTATATTTTGTATTTAAATATTGTTTTAAGAAAAATACCGGTGCCGATGCCGCCGTGTCGGCATTAATCAGTGGCTCGCCGACCATCGGATTCCTTGGCTTTGCCGTGCTTGAGCCGATTTTCGGCACAACTCCGGCTGTGGCACTTGTAGTGGCAATCGTGGGTATTGTCGTGAATGCCGTGGGTATCCCGGTAGGACTTTCATTAATGAATGCCTCCCTTGAAAAGCAGCAACCCGGCTCTACAAAAAAGGAAAGCGCGTGGAAACCGGTCGTGCACGCATTGGAGCAGCCTGTGGCATGGGCACCTATCCTTGCCGTGATTTTAGTGGTATGCGGACTTCACTGGCCTGACTGGCTCAGCCCGTCTTTCGATTTGATAGCAAAAGCCAATGCCTCACTGGCGGTATTTTCAGCAGGCATCACCCTCTCGGCAATAAAATTCACAATCAACCGACAGGTAGTGCTCGGCTCTCTGATGAAAATGGTACTTATGCCGTTGGTCGTGCTCATACTAGGACTTTTTGTCGGGATGGACGCCTTCAATCTTAAAATGCTGGTTATTTCAGCAGCACTTCCGCCGGCATTCTCCGGAATAATCATAGCCGATGAGTACAACACATACGTTGCGACCGGCACATCATCGCTGACGTTAAGCATGATTCTTTTCATCGGTTTCTGTCCATTGTGGATATGGCTTACCGACATCGCGCTCAAAATATTTTGATGCATTAATAATATGATAAGACAGGGTGAGACGCTGCCGCGTCTCACCCTGTCTTATTAATCTCTACCAATGTCCTGTGTCAGCCGAATTTGCTGATTTTACGCAGAGCAGCCTCGTTGATTATTTTAATACGGCGACCGTCGACAATAAGTATTTTCTCGTTAACAAAGCCTGAAAGTGTGCGTATGGCGTTGGAGGTGGTCATGTTTGACAGATTGGCAAGATCCTCGCGCGCCATATATATCTTTAATGTAGCATTGTCATCTTCAAATCCATAGCTTTCACGGAGAGCAATCAGGGCTTCAGCAAGACGTCCGCGTATATGTTTCTGGGTAAGATTGACAATCTTTGTGTCAGAGCCGCCAAGATTGCAGGAAAGCTCGTGAATGAAGAACCACGCAAGCTTGATATTGTTCTGGATAAGTTCTTTAACTACTGCCATGGGCAATGACCCGAGGATAGACGGCTCAAACGCCGCCGCAGTCGACACATAGGGTTCTTCAGCAAAATAAGCACGATAGCCAAAGTATTGTACGGGACGAATCAGGCGCAATATCTGCTGCCTGCCTCCTATGCCGTCCTTGTAAAGCTTGACCTTGCCTTTGAGCAGACACCATAAGTACTCAGGCTCTTCACCTTCAGCATATATAATCTGATTCTTCTTAAATGCATGGGTAGTGAAATTCTCAACGATACGACGTTTCTCGTCGCCGTCAAGAATCGACCATATTTCTGACAGGTCTTCTTGAATTACTTTTTCTAATGTGCTTTTTTTAATCATTTCCAGTGCCGTGTAACTATGTTTTAAAACACAGAGCAAAGTTACACAATTTTGTCAACACACAAAAAAATATGACCCTTTTAATAAATATTTCTGACAATATGATTAATTTTGCCGTATAATATGAAACTTAAACGGTTATGGCAGACAAGAACGAACGCATATTTGGTCTGATAGGCTTTCCCCTCTCCCACTCCTTTTCACAGAATTATTTCAATCAGAAATTCAAGTCGGAGGGAATAAACGCCCGCTATCTAAACTTCGAACTGCCTGACATAGGCGACCTGATGGAGGTTGTCGCGGAATATCCCAATCTATGCGGACTTAACGTCACCATACCCTACAAAGAACAGGTCATTCCCTATCTCGACTCTATGGACAGCGATGCCAAAAAGATAGGGGCGGTCAATGTAATCAAGTTTATACGTGAAAACGGCAACCTGAAATTCAAAGGTTACAACTCCGACATAATCGGCTTCATGGATTCAATACACCCGCTGCTGACGCCCGAGCGTAAGAAAGCACTCGTACTTGGCACCGGCGGAGCTGCAAAAGCAGTGTTCCAAGGACTCATCAACCTTGGACTTGAACCTGTGTATGTGTCACGCAAGGCGCGTGAAGGCGTTCTAACCTACTCAGAACTGTCACCGGAAATCATGTCGTCACATCAAGTCATCGTCAATACCACTCCCCTCGGCATGTATCCTCATGTCGATGAGTGTCCCGACATCCCCTACGATCTACTGACGCCCGACCATCTATGTTATGACGTGATTTACAATCCCGAAGTGACCCTGTTCATGAAAAAGGCTGCGGAGCATGGTGCCGAGACCAAAAACGGTCTCGAAATGCTCCTTCTACAGGCATTCGCCGCCTGGAAAATCTGGAACGAATAACATTAAACCATCCCTCTTTGCGACCTCCCCTCTCCTATATGCCGCTTCTTCCGGTAGCGTTGCTCGTTATCGCGGTCACGCTTATGATCAACCCCATAGGCAAGAAGTATCCCGACTCGCTACGCGCCGACGGTCTGAGAGGTATTGTTGAAAGCTGCAACGCCAATAACACGGGGCAACATCTTCTCGTGTCATTCAACACGCGCGGATATGGCGATGTGAAAGCACGACTCACGGTGCCTTCGACATACACGGAATATCACATCGGTGACAGCGTGACTTTTTTCTGCAAGCTGAAGAAACCTGAGCGACGCACACTTTACGAAAACGACTATACCGCCGCATTGCGAGCGCAAGGCATCATATATACCGGATTTGTACCTCCCGACAGCATCATCATAACCGGACAATCTGACAATCTTTACTGGCGCATAAGGCGCCTGCGTCCCCTCGCCGGAGAGCTTCTAAAGCGCAGCTCCCTCTCCGCTCCAGCATGTGAATTTCTTACCGCAACTCTAATCGGCGACACATCTACCCTTACGGAAGACACCCGTCAGCTATTCTCTTCGGCGGGAATAGCACATGTACTTGCGCTGAGCGGTCTGCATGTAGGCATACTTATTATAGTAATCACCGTCATTCTTTGTCCCTTATATATTTTCCGTCTGCGGCGCATGAGGCTGTTGCTGACCATTGGGGCACTATGGTTATATGCCGTATTCACCGGACTGTCGCCATCAGTGACACGCGCCGTAGTGATGGCTACAGCTGTCAGCGGAGGGCTCATCCTCCAGCGCCGTTACTTCGGCTTCAACGGATTGCTCCTCGCTCTGTGCGTGATTGTCATAGCCTCGCCACGACAACTTTATCAGCCCGGATTCCAGATGTCGTTTCTTTCCGTGGCATCTATTCTTGCAATAGCTCCGCTTATAAACCGCTTAAACCGGAAAAACCGCGTGACATTCTACCTTGCCTCTATGGCAGGAGTAAGTGTAGCCGCCACCATCGGCACCGGCATCGTGTCAGCATATTACTTCCACACATTTCCGCTCTACTTCCTGATTGCCAATATACCGGTGCTGATGATATTGCCGTTTCTGATGGGTGGAGGCATTCTTCTCATGCTGCTTGAAGCTGCCGGACTTGACCCGGTGTGGCTATGCATAATAATTGATACCCTTTATCATGCCATACATGCCTATGCCGGATTGATTGCTACACTCCCCGGAGCAACGATTGACAACCTCTATTTTCCCGCGTGGCTTGCGATTCCATATTACCTGACTGTCATGACACTTATCGCAGCGATATACCTTCGCCGACGCAGCATGAGAATCGTATGTGTCACTCTCGTCTGTATCACGACATTCTGCTTTTCTGCATCACAGCCGGTATATGCCGACGAGGAGATTTTTCTAACCCGTGACACATACACCACGACCTGCCTGTACCGCAACCGTGACAAAGTATATATGCTCACGACCGCAAGACCGGTCAACGCAAGAGACCTCATCAACAAATATCAACGCACATACAGCGATTATCTCGGCAGACATGGCGCCGACTCGATAAGACTCGTCAGCGATACTGTCACCATAGGTTCAATCGTAAAAGCCGGATGTCTCACTACCATAAAAGACAAAAGGTATATAACCGTCACGGGACAACCGCTGCCGCCGCCTGACCATTGCGATCATCTCGATTATGCTATTGTGTGTCGTGGATTTGGAGGTAATGTACTTGACATCCATAAGGAATATGCACCTGACACCATATTGCTTGGCAACGACCTTCATCCTCGCCGGCATGACCGCTATGCAGACTCGCTGGCACTGTACAAAATTCCATTTCGTTCACTCAAACAAAAATAATTGTCGTATATTTGCATAAGTCTCAATGGCTATTATTATATACGTTGAATATTATGGACGAGTTATATTATCAAGCGATAGACCTGCTGAAAGAACTTATTTCCACCCCTTCCACCAGCCGCGATGAAAACGCCGCCGCCGACATAATCGAACGGCATTTAAAATCGCACAATCATGACACTCACCGTCATGGGAATAATGTATGGGCAATCGCCCCCGGTTATGACCCCGGACTTCCCACCCTGCTTCTCAACTCTCATATTGACACTGTAAAACCTGCAGCCGGGTGGAGCCGTGACCCGTTTACACCGGAAGAGGATGACGAAGGGCGAATCTACGGTCTCGGCAGCAACGATGCGGGAGCATCGCTCGTATCGCTCATAGCAGCCTTCCTGTATATGTCACGACAGCCTCGCAACTACAACCTCATAATGCTTGCCTCTGCCGAAGAAGAAGTTAGCGGAAAAAACGGAATCGAATCAGTGATATCACTGTTGCCGGAGATCACGGTTGCAATCGTAGGCGAACCCACGGGGATGAATCCCGCTATTGCTGAAAAAGGTCTGATGGTACTCGATGCCGAAGTCACAGGAGTTGCCGGTCATGCGGCACGCGATGAAGGAGACAACGCCATCTATCACGCGGTTGACACCATTGCCACGCTAAAAAATCTTCGCCTGCCGGTAGTTTCCGACATGCTCGGACCGGTTAAGATCAGTGTCACACAGATTAATGCAGGCACACAGCATAATGTCGTGCCCGACCTGTGCAAAATGGTCGTGGATGTGCGCACCACCGATGCATACTCCAATGAGGAGACTCTCGAACTGATACGCCGCGCTGCGCCGGACTGCCGGTTTATCCCGCGCTCCACGCGCCTAAACCCCTCTCACATTGACCCCGGTCACCCCATTGTAAAGCGTCTTGAAATACTCGGGTTCACGCCTTTCGGCTCGCCCACCCTCAGCGACCAGGCATTGATGCCATGGCAATCGGTAAAAGTGGGTCCCGGACAGTCATCGCGCTCCCATACAGCCGATGAATATATTTTCGCCGACGAGATACGCGAGGCAATCACCACTTACATCCACCTGCTCAACGGTCTAAATCTTTAAATTTGCATTATTTGTCACTTTTTTGTAACTTTGTAAGAATAATCTTAAAAAGCCTTGATTACGCAACATGAGTGACATCACTGACCTCCCGTTACAGGAAGAAAACGATAATAAACCCGCTAATTATTCCGGCGATGATATAAAGACCCTCGACTGGAAGGAACACATACGCCTGCGCCCAGGTATGTATATCGGAAAACTCGGCGACGGTTCACAAAACGACGACGGCATCTACGTACTTGTAAAAGAAGTACTTGACAATGCCATCGATGAGTTCATGATGGGGTTTGGCAAGCAGATTGATATCACCGTCACCGACACTACGGTCACTGTACGAGACTACGGTCGAGGCATTCCGCTTGACAAGGTGATTGACGTGTCATCTAAGATGAACACGGGAGCGAAATATGATTCCAAGGCTTTCAAAAAGTCGGTGGGACTCAACGGCGTAGGTATCAAGGCAGTCAACGCCCTGTCGACCGACTTCACCATTACCAGCGCACGTGACGGACAGGCGCGCACAATCGAGTACAGTTGTGGAAACATAATAAGCGACAGCGGAATAGTCGATAGCGACGAACCTAACGGGACACGCGTGTGCTTCACCCCCGACAACACTATATTCCGCGACTACCGCTATCATGAAGAGTATATCGTACAGCTTGTAAAAAACTATACCTTCCTGAATACCGGACTGTCGATATACCTCAACGGAAAGCGATATTACTCGCGCAACGGATTGCTCGATTTGCTTAAAGAAAACCTGACAACAGAACCGCTCTATCCTATCATCCACCTGAAAGGCGACGATATCGAGGCGGTGATTACTCATACCAAGCAATTTGGCGAAGAATATTATTCATTTGTCAACGGTCAGCACACCACCCAGGGTGGTACTCACCTCACCGCGTTCAGGGAATCAGTGTCACGAACCATAAAAGAGTATTTCGGTAAAAACTTCGAGTATTCCGACATCCGCGGAGGTATGGTCGCAGCCATCTCCATTAAAGTCGAGGAACCGGTATTCGAGTCACAGACCAAGACAAAGCTCGGGTCACGTGACATGGGTCCCAACGGTCCAACGGTTGCAAAATTCATCGGTGACTTTATAAAGAAAGAGCTTGACAACTATCTGCACATCGACCTTACGACCGCCGACATACTGTTGAAGAAAATCCAAGAAAACGAGCGCGAACGCAAGGCGATGGCCGGTGTCACAAAAGCTGTACGCGAGAAAGCGAAAAAATTTGCCATCCACAATAAGAAGCTTCTTGACTGCCGCACTCATCTGTCGGATGTAAAAGGCGATGAAGATAAAAAGCTTGCTTCCTCCATATTTATCACCGAGGGTGATTCCGCAGCGGGTTCAATAACTAAAATCCGTGACGTGGACACCCAGGCGGTATTCTCACTACGAGGCAAACCGCTGAACACTTACGGGATGCCGTTGGTTGACGTCTACAAGAATGATGAATTTGCTCTGCTCCGCGCGGCTCTAAATATCGAGGAAAGTATTGACGACTTGCGCTATAACAAGGTCATAATCGCCACAGATGCCGATGTCGACGGAATGCACATCAGACTGCTGCTGCTAACTTATTTCCTGCAATTTTTCCCCGACTTGATAAAAAAAGGGCATGTCTATGTACTCCAGACTCCGCTTTTCCGTGTAAGAAACGGCAAAACCACCCGCCGCATAGGGAAAAAAGGAGGGAAAGGAGCAACTGATGAGACTTATTATTGTTATAATGATGAAGAGCGTTTTGCCGCAATCGAAAAGCTCGGGGCAAATGCCGAAATCACCAGGTTCAAGGGACTTGGCGAAATATCGCCTGAAGAATTTCGCGAGTTCATAGGACCTAATATAAGGCTTGACCGGGTGACACTCAGAAAAGAAGATGCAGTAGGCGAGCTGCTGGAATTTTATATGGGCAAAAACACGGTCGAACGCCAAAACTTTATTATTGATAATCTCGTAGTAGAAGATGACTCAGAAATCTCTTGAACGTATAGCCGTCTATCCCGGAACATTTGACCCGTTCACAATCGGGCATAAGTCAATCGTGGAACGCGGGTTGAAGATATTCGACAAAATAATAATCGCAGTCGGCATAAATGATGCCAAACGCTGCTACAAACCCACGGAAGACCGTGTGCGCCACATAAAGAAAGTGATGGCGGATGAACCACGCGTGGAGGTGGTAAGTTATGACGGACTCACTGTCGACATCGCCCGCGCTCACAATGCCGGATTCATACTGCGCGGTGTCAGAACTGTTGCCGACTATGAATATGAGCGTAATCTCGCCTACGCCAACCGCCGTATCTCCGGCATAGAGACTGTGCTGCTCTACACTCTCCCCGAACTGCAGTATGTAAGTTCGACCATGGTACGCGATCTCGACCGTTGCGGATATGACATAAGCCAGTTTGTACCTGATTCCGACTCAATATAATCCCACTAACTGAAACCACATGAAACGATTTATATATACGTTAACTTTTGTCCTAATGGCAATTATTGCCTTCCGTGCGGCAGGATTTGAACTCACCCCCGACCGAAAGCTGCAATATGCAGAAGGCATAATCTCCACATACTATGTCGAGCCTGTCGACCGTGACACCATTGTAGACGAAGCGATAAAAGCGATGCTCAAGACACTCGACCCACACTCTGTCTACTCAACCCCCGAAGAGACACGCGAACTTAACGAACCGCTCCTCGGCAACTTCAGCGGCGTAGGCATACAGTTCAACATGACTACCGACACCCTGTATGTGATACAGACCGTTGCCGGAGGTCCGTCGGAGAAAGTAGGCATACTGCCGGGAGACAGAATCATGGAGGTTAACGATACTCTCATAGCCGGCGTAAAGATGAAAAACACAGATGTAATGAAACGTCTCCGCGGGCCGAAAGGGTCGACGGTCAATGTAAAGGTACTCCGTAATGGCGTGGACAATCTCATTGACTTTTGCATAACACGCGACGACATACCCATCTATAGTATCGACGCTGCGTATATGGCTGACCCACATACAGGATATATCAGAATTTCGCAATTTGCCGAAAAGACCCCCAAGGAATTTGGTGAGGCGATCGAGAAACTACGCCGTCAAGGCATGAAGAATCTCATCATCGACCTTCAGGACAATGGCGGAGGCTACCTTAATGCAGCACAGGAACTCGCCAATCATTTTCTGAAAAAAGGTGACATGATAGTTTATACAGAAGCACCGCGCTCACCGAGTTTCAAATATATCGCCGAGAAAGACGGCGACTTCACCGATGGCAGGGTTGTGGTGCTTGTAAACAATTACTCAGCTTCAGCAAGCGAGATTCTCTCCGGTGCCCTCCAGGACCATGACCGTGGCGCCATCGTAGGAAGACGCACCTTCGGAAAAGGTCTCGTGCAACGTCCCTTCCCCTTCCCCGATGGTTCCATGATACGCCTTACCGTGTCGAAGTATTACACACCGTCAGGCAGATGCATCCAGAAGCCATACGTAAAGGGCAATCTCGATGACTATCAGAGCGACATGAAACACCGCTTTGAATCAGGCGAGTTCATGCACTCCGATTCAATCCACTTCCCCGACTCTCTGAAATATCAGACATTGAAAACCCATCGCCCGGTTTATGGCGGGGGAGGAATCATGCCCGACCGCTTCGTGCCGCTCGATACCACATGGTACACCCCTTATTACCGCGACGTTCTTGCAAAGGGAGTTATCTACCAGTGGGTATTGCAATATCTCGACGCACATCGCAAGGAACTGAAAAAAGAGTATCCTACTGAAGAGCGATTTGCTGAAAAGTTTGAAGTGTCACCCGAAATGATGCAACAGGTCATCGACCGCGCCACCAAGGCGGAGATAGAGTTTAATGAAGAGCAATATGCCAAAAGCGGCGAATATATGCGGTCACTGCTGAAAGCGTTACTCGCCCGCGATTTATATGAAAACGGTTCTTATTTCCGTATAATGAATAAACTCAATCCCATATATAATGAAGGATTGCGTCTTATCAACCAACCGAAAGAATACAACGAACTACTGAATCGATGAAAGAAAACATCATAAGCAAGGAGACATCGGAAAAGACCGTACTGGTTGGTCTTATCACTCCACAGCAGAATGAAGCCAAAGCCAATGAATATCTTGACGAGCTTGAATTTCTTGCTGACACTGCCGGTGCCGTCACCGAGAAGAAATTCCTGCAACGTGTCGACTACCCCAATCCACGCACTTTTGTCGGGAAAGGGAAACTCGATGAAATAAAGGAATATGTCGAAAACAACGACATCGGGCTTGTAATATTTGATGACGACCTCTCCACGAAACAGGTGGCAAACCTTGAACGCGAGCTTCAGGTAAAAATCCTTGACCGCACAAGCCTCATCCTTGACATCTTCGCAAAACGCGCACAGACCGCCAATGCGAAGACCCAGGTCGAACTTGCACAATACCAGTATCTCCTTCCTCGGCTTACCCGCATGTGGACTCACCTTGAACGACAGCGCGGAGGTATAGGTATGCGTGGTCCCGGTGAGACACAGATAGAGACCGACCGACGTATCATCCTTGACAAGATATCACGCCTCAAAGCCGAGCTTGAGAGTATTGACAAACAAAAATCAATACAGCGCAAAAACCGTGGCAAGCTTACCCGCGTGGCACTTGTAGGCTACACCAATGTGGGAAAATCCACATTGATGAACCTTCTGAGCAAAAGCGACGTGTTTGCCGAAAACAAGCTCTTCGCCACTCTCGACACTACTGTCCGCAAGGTGATAATCGACAACCTGCCATTTCTCCTCACTGACACTGTAGGATTCATCCGCAAGCTCCCGACTCATCTCGTCAATTCCTTCAAATCGACCCTTGACGAGGTAAGAGATGCCGACATACTTGTACATGTGGTCGACATAAGCCATCCTCAGTTTGAAGAGCAGATCGAGATTGTCGAGAAGACCCTTAATGAGATTTGCGGTGACAATAAGGAGCAGAAACATATCGTCGTGTTCAACAAGATTGACGCATTCACATACAAGCCAAAAGATGCCGATGACCTGACTCCGGCGACAAAAGAAAACATATCGCTCGATGAACTGAAAGCGACATGGATGGCGAAAATGAACGATAACTGCGTGTTTATATCGGCAAAGGAACAGATTAACATCGATGAACTCAAGGCTCTCATTTATGAGAAAGCGAAGGAAGTCCACATCACACGATTCCCCTACAACGATTTCCTATTCCAAAAATACGATGAGGAAGACAGTGCGACTCCTGACAATACAAAATAACCTTCATGCAACCAATCACTATGAACTACCGGGCAATAACTCCTGAAGAAATAGCCACGATGCAACGCAACGGCTGTCGGGCTTCTGACTGGAATAACGTGAAAGTAAAGGACGGATTCAACCCCGAATGCTATGTAAGGGTGAATTTTTCCGGAGACATATATCTCGGTGTGACTGACGAACCGGTCATCGGTACAGCGGGATTCATCGCACAGTCGGGCATCTACGACGCCACTCTGCAAAACTGTTCAGTCGGCGACAATGTACATATCTCGCATGTAGCAGAGTGTATCATGAACTATAGCATCGGCAATCATGCTTATATCTCAAATGTCGGTTCTGTGATATGTACGGGATCGCGCTCATTTGGCAACGGCACCGTGGTCAACGTACTTGACGAGACCGGAGGAAGAAGTGTGCCGATATATGATGGGCTCACCGCCCAGATAGCTTACCTCATAGCAATGTACCGCCACAATCTCCCTCTTGTAGACCGGCTTAAAGAGATGGTGATAGCGTATGCAGCAACAAAGAAAAAGGCGACAGGTTTCATCGGTAAATACGCAAAACTGACAAATGTAGGTTCGGTGACCGATGTGAATTTTGAAAGAGAGTCATACGCTAACGGCACCTCCCTGCTATGGGATGGCACGGTCGGGCAAAAAGCCTTTGTAGGCCCCGATGTCATTGCCGAACATTTTATTCTCGCCTCCGAAGCAAGACTGGATAAGAGTGCTATTGTAAAAAATGTATTTATCGGACAGGCAAGCACCGTTAGCAACGGTTTTGTCGCTCATGACTCCCTGATATTCAGCAACTGCGCGCTTGAATGTGGAGAGGCTGCGGCTATATTTGCAGGCCCCCATACAGTATCCATGCATAAATCCACGCTCCTCATCGGCGGCATGTTTTCATTTTTCAATGCCGGCTCGGGCACAAACCAAAGCAATCATCTATATAAGACAGGCCCGGTACATCAGGGCATAATGGCGCGCGGTAGCAAGACCGGAAGCAACACCTACGTGATGTGGCCCGCACGGTTCGGCTACTTCTCACTGATTACGGGCAGCCATTACAGTCATCCCGACACATCAGACCTTCCTTATTCGTATGTAGTTGCCGATGGCAAAGACACACTTGTCATACCGGGAGCCAACCTTCCGACCGCAGGCACCATACGCGATATAATGAAATGGGAAGATCGCGATGCCCGAAGCAAGGATTTGCCTCGACTCGACATCATCAACTACAATGCACTTAATCCCGTCACTACCTCTCTCATGTACAATGCCATCAATTTTCTTAACGAATATGAGCGCACTCCTGAAATCGCGGCGACACGCAATATCACGCTCAAAGACTCAGCTGTAGGCAGAGGACGGCAAATGTACGCTCTCGGAGTGGATTATTTCATGGGCACGGCGGTAGTGAAGAAAGTGCTCTCACTAAAACTTGACAAAAATATCCCGTTGTCCCAACAGCTCAAGCCGGAAGTGACTGCCGACGTATCGGAGTGGATAGACATGGCAGGAATGATTGTACCGAAATCGGAAGTCGAGCGTATATGTGGCTTGGTCGTTGACGGTGGCATAACGTCACTTGACAAGCTTGCGGAAGCTCTTTCCGAAGTCAGCAGCCGATATTACAAACTGACTTGGAATTTTGTCGTTGACAACTTTAATAACTGCTACAGCCAACCAATAGAGGATGTGTCGGCACAGGATCTTGAGGCAATCATACAGCGTTGGACTGAAACAGTGTCAGCTCTCGACCGCATGAGAAAAGCCGATGCTTTAAAAGATTTCAGCGCCAAAGCAATGACAGGATATGGCATTGACGGCGACAGGGAATGCCAACGTGCCGACTTTGACGCGGTACATGGCGAGGCTGACGATTCTGCCCCGGTACAAGCGATACACACCCATTACGCCGAGGCTATTCAAAACGGATTTGCCGCCGTACGCCATCTGGAGAAACTAATTAAATTAACTCAGGGAACAAAAAGTTAAATACATTTATCCCGATAAATGATATTTTAATATTATATTTGCACACACAACAAAAAGGCTACTAATTATTATGAGGAATTTACTTATCATATCACTTGCTTCTGCCGGATTAATGTTTTTCTCCTGCAATTCTGAAAAAAAATGGAATCTTGACGGAAACATTGAGAACGCCTCTAAGACGACGCTATTCGTTCAGGCATCCGACAACGGAAGATGGTACACTCTTGATACCATAATGACCAACGATAACGGCGATTTCAATTACAGCCGTATTGCTGCAGGTTATCCTGACATATACCGCCTTACTCTTGGAGAGAAAAGCATATATTTCCCCATTGACAGCACGGAGACAGTATCCGTGACAGCCAATGCCGATAACTTTGACACAGATTATACCATCTCCGGCTCAACAGCTGCCGACATGCTGATGGCTGTAGACAGACGCATCCGCGAGGCTGCTTCAGAAAAAGGCTATGCGGCTCTACCGGGCGACTCTCTGCTCAAACGTGAACTGGGAGGGATGATTATCGGCGACCCCGCCGGAATAGTGTCATACTATATTATCAACAAGCAGATAAACGGCAGACGCATATTCAATCCCGACAACCGCCGTGACAACAAGGTGATAGGTGCCGTGGCAAACGCTTTTGACCAGTATCGTCCCACTGACCCGCGCACACGTTACCTGCGCGCCCTTTATCTTGCCCATCGTCCGTCGATGCGCAGCACCGAGACCCTGGACACAGTTCATGCTACTGAGATAGGATTCTTCGACATCGCCCTTACCGATAATACCGGTGCGACCCACACCCTCTCCGATGTCGTTGACCGCAACAAGGTTGTCGTGCTCAACTTCACGGCATATCTCGCCGACTGGTCGCCGGCATACAACCTTGAACTCGCCAAGGCTTACGAGAAATATCATAACAGCGGTCTTGAGATATATCAGGTAGGGCTCGATGAAGATGAGTTCCAATGGAAACAGTCGGCAAAAAATCTCCCGTGGATTACCGTCTACAATCCGTCAACAACAGGAGCCGACCTGTTGATGAAATACAATGTGCAGGCATTACCCGCCACATTCATCATAGCCAACGGTGAACTCGCCAAGCGCGTGACCGATGTAACGGCAATAAGCAGCGACATCGCAGCCCATCTCTAAACACCGACATGCCACGCGACGTCTTGCTCATAACCACTGCTTTCCCTTCGGAATCAGTCACTGAAGAAGTATTCGTGACGCCTGATGTGGAAGCTTTGAGTCGTGAGTTTGACCGCGTTATAATCGCGCCGTTATTATTAAAAGGTAATGCAAAAAAAATAAATATCCCTAACGTAACGGTCGACTATACAATTGCACGTCATCTCTTTACCCGCTTTAAGGCAAGTAAACTTCCTTATTTGCTCTCTCCGTATGTAATTAGCAAATATCGGAAGATTGCTAAAGATAGCCGGTCATTCAAGCAATTCTTAGATAAAAGCATCTACTGCCTGAATGTAGCCATTCACCGCAAAATGCTTGAGCAGATAACACGTCGCCACAATCTTGACCAGAAATCAACGGTCTACTATACTTTCTGGTTTGATTACGCCACGGCAGCCCTTTCGCTCATGCCATCATGCGTGTACGTAAGCCGTGCACATGGATATGATGTCTACGATACCAGATACGGCAAGTATCGTCTCGGTCCTGTCAGGGATTATACATTGTCCCACATCAAGGCTCTTTATCCGGTATCCCGTGCCGGACTGGAATACCTTGACAATCTATATCCCGGACATCGCGAAAAAATGCACTTGCGACTACTCGGCTCAGAGAAAAAAGATAAGGATTTCATAACACGTTGCCACACGGCGCAAGACAAAGCAATCACAATACTTTCGACAGCGCGGGTATCGCCGGAAAAAAGAGTGCTTAAAAATCTTGATTTCGTGAAAAATCTCGCGTCAGCCCGTAAAGACATCGCGGTAAAATGGATACACGTGGGCGACGGGCCTCAGATGGAGGAGCTCCGCCGACAAAGTACTACCGGTTCGTTACCCTCCAATCTTAAAATTGAGCTACTCGGTAATCTTCCCAATGATGAAATTCACCGTATTTACCACGAAGAGATTATAGACTGGACATTGCTATTAAGCGAGTCGGAAGGCACACCTATCGCCATCTGCGAGTCTTTTTCTTACGGTGTCCCTGTGATTGCAACAATGGTAGGAGGAGTGCCTGACATGTTTACTCCCGGCACCGGCGTACTTATCGCCCCGGATGCATCTTCAGAGGAGATTGTAAAAGCGGTGAATCCGCATATAAATGATTACAATACCTTCTTACAGATGAAAGCGGCAGCCCACGGGCGATGGAAGGATAAATTCAACAGTTCGGAGCTGCGACAAAAATTTGCAAAAGAACTTGCCGCATTAATAGATTCCCGGTCATGACTCAAACAACCCCGAAAGTATCGGTCATAGTCCTTACATATAATCAGGAAAAACTGATAGGGCGCACTCTCGACTCCATCCTTGCGCAGAAGTGCGATTTTCCATTCGAGATAATCATAGGCGAAGACTGTTCTACCGATGGCACTCTTGCTGTGTGCCGCGACTATGAGGCACGTTACCCTGATAAAATACGCCTTTTTGCAAATAATCCAAACAAGGGATTGCTTGACAATTATTATGACTGCATTCTGCTGGCACGTGGCGAGTATCTTGCCGACTGCGGAGGCGATGATTTTTGGATTGACCCGTGTAAACTTCAGAAAGAAGCCGACATTCTCGACTCTGACACGGATATAACAATCGTACATACTGCATGGCAATATTATGATGAGCCGACCGGCATGACCCGACCCTCTCGGTCAGAAGCGTACCATGGCAAGCATCTCAAGCCGGTGTCGGAAAAAGGGGAATTATTTCTGCCGATACTCAATGATACCCACGGACCGCTCATCCATCTCTGCACCGCCATGTTCCGCCGCGACGCACTCATGCGATGCTACAACGCCGACACCCGGCTGTTCCGCGACAAGCAATTTATGTGTGAGGATTTACAGATTACGTCTTCCCTGTCACGCGACGGGAAAGTAGCATATATTCCTGATGTCACGCTATCCTACAGTGTCGGTAAGCCGTCGGTGATGTCGCGCGGCAACATGGAGAAGACTTTCCGTTTTTACATGTCGACCATCAAATTACTGCACTATATACAGGAACAGAACGACATACCCAACGCGTCACTTGCCACACAGTATTCCGACCGTCTCCACTTTATCATGACCCAGGCATTCCGACTCCGCAACCGCGAGATGAGAGAAGAAGTCATGGAATGGTATAAAAGGACCGATACTCACCTCAGGGTCAAAACACGCGTTTTGCAGCTATTGTCAATCAATGACTATGCATGGAAACTCTCATTAAAGATGTTGAATTTTTTTAACCCTGCGCACCATGAATAGCACACGACCCGACATATCTATAATCGTGCCGGTATTCAACCGCAGCATAATAGTCACCGACACGCTCGATTCCATAGCTGCACAGACCGAGCGACCACTTGCCCTGATTATCGTCGACAACAATTCTACCGACGACAGCCTTGCGGTGGTTACCAAATGGGCTGTGCGTCATGAATCACCCGATTTTTCCGTCACGGTATTAAGCGAAACGACACCCGGCGCCCCTGCGGCACGTAACAAAGGGTTTGAATCGGTCACCACTCCTTACGTGATGTTTTTTGATTCCGACGACATCATGTCGCCTAATCATGTAAAAGATTTTGCCGATACCTTCCGCGCCGACCCGCAGCTTGACATTGCGGGACGCGACATCGTTTCCATCGAACTTGACGGGACGAAGAAAATCCACCGTTTCGCCGACCGCGACATGATGTTCCGCCACGCGTTCAACGCCATCTTGTCAACCCAGCGCTATGCCGTGAAATCATCGTTCCTCCGGGAAGCAGGCAGCTGGAATCCCGGCGCTCTCGCATGGAACGACTTTGAACTCGGTTTCCGCTTGCTTGTCAAGCATCCGAAATGCAAAAAAATCGACGATACAGTTTCCGTGACGATGCGCCGTCTTTCAGAGTCGATAACCGGTACATCATATTCTGCCACGCCACAGAAATGGGAACATTCTCTCGATCTCGTGGCAGATACCCTTTCCAACGCCGGTTACCCTGACGACGCAATCGAACTGCGTCGCGTCGTGCTTGCGGCAATATATTCCCGCGAGGGTTCTCCGGAAGGGAAGCGTCTGCTTGGCGAGGTCATGGCTCGGCAGAAAAGTGCATCGCGGAGAGCGCTCTACAGCGTTGCCTATCACTATACCCGAAAAGGAGGAAGAGGCATACACATATTACTCAGACCGTTTATGAAATTTTTTAAAGATGTTTAAAAACATAAGGTAATAACGTGTTGTCACAAAAATATTCATTATCTTTGCACCGTAAACATTACAAGGAATTTTATTTAAGGGGTCTCGCCCAATGGTCGAGATTCTTTCTTTTTTACTCATTTACTAAACCACAAAACAAAACCAATAATCATGGCGATTACTTACATGACCCGCGAGGGGTACAAAAAGAAAATGGATGAAATCGCTTATCTTGAAACAGTTAAGCGTCCGGAAATATCACGTGCAATCGCTGAGGCACGCGACAAGGGTGACTTGTCGGAAAACGCCGAATACGATGCAGCCAAAGAGGCACAGGGACTGCTGGAAATGAAGATTTCGCAGCTGAAAGACCTTGTGGCAAACGCCCGCATACTCGACGAAAGCCAGCTCAACACTGAAATTGTGCAGATTCTGAATAAAGTAAAAATCAAGAATGTCGCCAACGGAATGATTGTCGAATACACAATCGTTGCCGACAGCGAGGCAAACCTGAAAGAGAAGAAACTCGCATCGAGTACCCCTGTGGCACAAGCTCTTCTCGGTCATAAGCTCGGCGATATCGTGGAAGTGAAGATTCCCGCCGGTCTCGCAAAATTTGAGATTCTTGAAATATCATTCTAAATCATCACAAGTTCACATTATGGCTACAATTTTCAGCAAAATAGTCGCCGGCGAGATTCCTTCATATAAAATCGCCGAAGATGACAAGCACTATGCTTTTCTTGACATAAACCCGGTAGCTCCCGGTCACACTCTCGTGATTCCGAAAAAGGAAGTCAGCTACCTTTTTGACTTGAGCGACGAAGAATACACCGCCCTTCAGCTTTTTGCCAAGAAAGTGGCACTTGCCATGAAAAAAGCCCTACCCTGTGAGCGCATAGGCGTTACAGTCATCGGACTTGAAGTACCCCATGCCCATATCCACCTTGTGCCCATAACCAAGGAGAGCGACATGAACTTCTCCAAGCCCAAGATGACACTCGACCCGGCTGAGATGGTTGAAATCAAAGAGAAAATCACAAAATATATCGACTGATGAAATATCTTGTCTTCGGGACAGGAGGCGTAGGCGGCAGCATTGCCGCCTTCCTTCATTTATCGGGATGTGATGTCGACTGTATCGCGCGCGGAGAGGCACTGGAGGCTATCAACCGGCGCGGACTCGTGTTCCATTCCGATGTAAAAGGCGAGCACACCCTTCCAATCAAGGCATACGGAGCCGACAGCTATCCACATAAAGCCGATGTGATATTTGTCACCGTAAAAGGATATTCCATCGACTCAATAGGTCCGTCAATCATAAATTGCGCCCACAAGGACACGGTCGTGATACCTGTACTCAATGTCTACGGCACGGGCGCGCGCATAGCGGCAAATGCGCCCGGAGTTAATGTGCTTGACGGGTGTATCTATATCGTCGGCTTCAAGTCAGGCATAGGAGAGATAACCCAGATGGGCGATATCTTCCACCTTGTCTACGGTGTTCCCCGCGGCAGGACAGTCGCTGCAGGCACACTCGACCGCATAAACCGCGACCTCACCGCCGCCGGTATAAAGGTCACGCTGAGCGATGACATAGACCGCGACACCTTCATAAAATGGTCTTACATCTCCGCGATGGCTCTTACAGGTGCATACTTCGACATTCCTATGGGACCGATACAGCATCCGGGAAAGGAACGCGACCTGTTCATAGGGCTTACTCGCGAAAGCAAGGCTATCGGCGAAAAACTCGGAATCGATTTCGGCTGCGATCTTGTCGAGCATCACCTTGCCGTGATGGACAGCCTTGACCCACACAGCACCGCATCGCTCCAGAAAGACCTCAAGGCGGGTCACGAAAGCGAAATCCAGGGACAGCTCTTTGACATCATAGATCGCGCCCGCACCCTCGGCATTCCGACACCGGTCTACGACACTGTAGCCACGCGCTTCCGCAAATGACCTCATACAGAAATTCGGAAATTATGCGCGGAAAATTTCACAAATAGTTGTGAGAGTTAAAATTATGTCTTAACTTTGCAACCTAAGAGCGGTTAGTGTCCGTTCTGCAATTAATTAACATATTTATTAACCATTAAATGAACAAAGAATTGAACAATTCTCCTATCGAAGACTTCGATTGGGATGCCTATGAAAAAGGCGAAACCGCAGGTGAAAAGAGCCGCGAAGAACTCACCAAGACTTATGATGAGTCGCTCAACACCGTTAAAGACAAAGAAGTAATCGAAGGTACCATCATCGCCCTCAACAAGCGCGAAGCGGTGGTTAACATCGGCTACAAAAGCGACGGTATCATCCCCGTCAACGAATTCCGCTACAATCCCGACATCAAGGTCGGTGACGTTGTGGAAGTTTTCATCGAGAATCAGGAAGACAAGAAAGGTCAGCTCATCCTTTCTCACCGCAAAGCCCGCGTGTCACGCTCTTGGGAGCGCGTCAACCAGGCTCTTGAAAACGATGAAATCATCAAGGGTTACATCAAGTGCCGCACCAAGGGCGGTATGATTGTCGATGTATTCGGCATCGAGGCATTCCTCCCCGGCTCTCAGATTGATGTCAAGCCCATCCGTGACTACGATCTCTTCGTAGGCAAGACCATGGAATTCAAGGTCGTTAAAATCAATCAGGAATTCAAGAATGTTGTTGTTTCACACAAGGCTCTTATCGAAGCCGAGCTTGAACAGCAGAAGAAAGAAATCATATCCAAGCTTGAGCGCGGTCAGGTGCTCAAGGGTGTGGTCAAGAACATCACCACTTACGGTGTATTCATCGACCTCGGCGGTGTTGACGGTCTTATCCACATCACCGACCTCTCTTGGGGTCGCGTAAACCACCCCGAAGAAGTGGTTAAGCTCGACCAGGAGCTTGATGTAGTTATCATCGACTTCGATGACGAGCGTAAGCGTATCGCCCTCGGCTTGAAGCAGCTGCAGCCCCATCCCTGGGATGCAATCGACGCTAACCTCAAGGTAGGCGACAAGGTTAAGGGTAAAGTTGTTGTCATGACCGACTACGGTGCATTTGTTGAAATCGCTCCGGGCGTTGAAGGTCTTATCCACGTATCTGAAATGTCTTGGTCACAGCACCTCCGCTCGGCTCAGGACTTCATGAAGGTGGGCGACGAGGTAGAGGCAGTCATCCTTACCCTCGACCGCGACGAGCGCAAGATGTCACTCGGCATCAAGCAGCTTAAGAACGACCCCTGGGAAAATATCGAGACCAAGTATCCTATCGGCAGCAAGCACACTGCAAAGGTGCGCAACTTCACTAACTTCGGTGTATTTGTTGAAATCGAGGAAGGCGTGGACGGTCTTATCCACATCAGCGACCTCTCTTGGACCAAGAAGATCAAGCACCCCTCAGAGTTTACTCATGTCGGTGCCGACATCGATGTTCAGGTACTTGAAATCGACAAGGACAACCGTCGTCTCAGCCTCGGTCACAAGCAGCTCGAAGACAATCCCTGGGATGAGCTTGAATCAGTATTCACTGTGGGCAGCATCCATCCGGGAACCATCATCGAGATGCAGGACAAGGGTGGTGTCGTAGCACTTCCCTACGGTGTTGAAGGCTTCGCAACTCCCAAGCACCTTGTAAAGGAAGACGGCTCTCAGGCTCAGGTCAACGAGCAGCTTGACTTCAAGGTAATCGAGTTCAACAAGGACAACAAGCGCATATTCCTTTCTCACAGCCGTATCTTCGAGGATGAGGCTAAGGCTGAGAAAAACGAGGCTCGCAAGGCTCGCCGTCAGAATAAGAAGGAAGAGCAGCCGGCAGTAAGCACTCCTATCGAGCGTACTACTCTCGGTGACCTCGAAGAACTTGCAGCCCTCAAGGAGAAGCTTTCAGGCAAGAAGTAATCACCGGTTACTATTGACTGTAACAGATAATAAAAAGGCATGGCGCATTCATTTGCACCATGCCTTTACTTTTTCAAATGATTAATTAACAAATAAATGAGCGAAATACTGCAATCATGGCATTTACTCGGATTGACAATCGGCGTATGCACCTTTCTTGTCATCGGACTGTTTCATCCCGTCGTGATAAAATGTGAATACCATTTCGGCACACGCTGCTGGTGGTGGTTTCTGCTTCTCGGATGCGTAGCTTTAATAGCATCGATTATCGTAAGCGACATATTCTGGTCATCGCTTCTCGGTGTAGTAGGATTTTCCTCTTTCTGGACCATCAAGGAGATATTCGAGCAAGAGGAGCGCGTAAAAAAGGGGTGGTTCCCGCGCAATCCGCGACGCACCTACCCCTGGGATTAATATCTCTCATCTGTCGGCGGTGAGGTCACCATCCGCCGGAAGCGCCACCGCCGCCGGTCATGCCACCGCCGAATGACCCGCCGGAAAAACCGCCTCCGCCGAAGCCGCCCCCTCTGCCTCCCCCCGGAGGCAGAATCACAACCGGAGGCACTACCACTTTCGGTATGTTGTAATAGCGGTTGTCCTCATATCCGCAGTTGCGGCATCCGTAGATTTTCACACCTTTGCCCTCGCTGTGTTCGGTAGGGCGCACCAGTATGCGGTCGGTACGCAGCGACGCGGCGCGGGCATGACATCGCGGACACACCTGATACTGCGATGCCTGGTTTACAAAAGGCAGTATGTCGGTCTCCCCGCAGTTGTCGCAGAGCCATACATCGTAGTCGACCGAATTAAGACGCTCCTCAACGTCCTGCTGCGGGGTGAGATAGGCATTATCTTTATCCTCCGGCAAGCGGTGCATCTTATGGTGACAGTTAGGGCAGATGCGCTTGCGCACTCTCATGTAACGCATCGTGAGCCATATCACGGCTAAAGCGATAAAAGGCAGTCCCAGTCCGATAAAACCGATAAACAATGCCGGTGTAAGTATCCGCCGCAGAGCAAGATACCGGCTATACCGGTCATCCTTGCGGGTATGTGCCATGACAAGGAGAAAGATTACAAACATAATCACAGTAAGCACACCCCCGAATATGAGCCAGTACCTGAATATCTCGTCGCCATGCGATTCACCCCGGCGGCGGTCATTCTCATATTGCGACATCAGTTCCTCCGTAGCTCCCGGAGTAGTGGCAAGACGCACAATCTCACCGACAGCATCAACCACGCCTCCGTCATAGTCACCTTCCTTGAAGCGCGGAGCAGCGAAGTTGCGGATTATGCGCCCCGCAATAATATCGGGCACGACACCCTCCATCCCGTAACCGGTGCGTATGGTCATACGCCGGTCATCCTTACTGACAAGCAGCAGAAGTCCGTTGTCCTTATCTTTCTTTCCTATCTCCCACTCCGAAAAGAGCCGGGTGGCGAAGTCGTCGATATCGTCACTGTCGATAGCATCGACTACCACAACCACCACTTCAGCTGAAGTCTTGTCCCAAAGTCCGGCGAGCTGCGCGTCGAGGCTCGACTGCACAGCAGGGCTGAGTATGCCGTCGGGATTGCTCACATAGCGTGTGCGGTTGGCGATATGCACGTTTGGTATATCCTTTACGCCGTATGTAGCGCTATACGCTGTCACGGCGGCAATCATCAGAACCGTGAAAAACACTAATAATCGTCTTGTCATAACTCTAATCATAACATTAAATTATACGGCAGGCAGACTCATGCCGTGGAGCTTGCGGTAAAGGTCAAGCGCATACACGTCGGTCATGCCTGAAATATGGTCGAGCACAGCCTGCACCTTCCCGTAGAGCGTGTCGGCATGGATGTCATACTGCTTCGGCACCTTGCTCAGCAGAAGAGAGGAATAATTAAGTTCCGGAAACCGCACGGCATGTATCAGCTTCTCCATCAGAAACGATATGATGCGGCTACCGGCAAGCTCTACATCAACCACGTCGCTCGCACGGTATATCTTCTCCCAGGCGAGAGCCGAACATCCGCGATAGGCATCGCGCTCCAGGGTGTCGACATGATCGAGCAGGCAACCGGAAAACTCGCCTGCGAGTATCTCCTCTTCATGCGCGACAAATGCCCTGGCACACTGCTTTACGAGGGTGCCGATGACGCAGCTGCGCAGATAGGCGATTTTCTCGTTGGGGTCTTCGACATGGCTCATGGCGCGCTTCATGCGCTCCTGTTGCTCCTGATTGAAATAGGCGAGGAAAAGGTCGATTACCTCTCCTATCGTGAGCACCCGCAGCTTGTGGGCGTCCTCTATATCCATCACCTGATAGCAAATGTCGTCGGCTGCCTCGACAATGTACACGAGCGGGTGGCGCGAATAGCACATCTCACCATCTTCACCCGGTCGCGGGAGAAGTCCGAGCTCGTCGGCTATGCGCTTGAAGGTATCACGCTCCGAGGTGAAAAAGCCGAATTTGCTTTTCCGTCCGGCAAGACGCGACTCGTAGGGATATTTCACTATCGAGGCAAGCATCGAATAGGTCATGGCGAAGCCGCCCGGTCGGCGCCCCTTAAACTGATGGGTCAGGAGACGCAGCGAGTTGGCATTGCCCTCGAAATGGGTGAGGTCACACCACTGTTCATCGGTAAGTTCATCTTTCAACACTGCCCCCGGTCCCTCGCTGAAAAAGGTCGAGATAGCCTTTTCGCCCGAATGTCCGAAAGGAGGGTTGCCTAAATCATGGGCGAGACACGCCGCGCCGACAATCTCGTCGAGCGCATCGAGGCGGTCGACCCACGGCTCGGCGGCATATTTCACCTTCAGTGCCGAGCAGACCTCGTTGGCAAGCGACCGTCCCACCGAGGCAACCTCCATCGAGTGAGTGAGGCGGTTATGCACAAATATGCTTCCGGGGAGCGGGAACACCTGGGTCTTGTTTTGCAGACGTCTGAAAGGCGATGAAAACACGAGCCTGTCAAAGTCGCGCTGAAAGTCACTGCGTGTACCCGGCTTCGACTGGTGGAAATCCTCAAGCCCGAAACGCTTGTCGCATATCAGCCTGTCCCAGTTCATCAATTCAATATTTCTATCCATAATTCAATACACCGAAATTACCATTTTTTTCGCAATCCGCAAAATAGTTGTCAGTTTTCAGTCTTCAGTTCTCAGTCTTCAGTCTTCAGATACAGATGGACAGAAAGTCATAGGAAACAATTTTTTCCTAAACCGATATGGAATATATAAAACATCTATCCCCTATTACCCTTCGTCTCTCTGTATCCCCCTCTGAAAACTGAAAACTGACAACTAAAATCTGACAACTCTTTCCCCGACAGGGGATAATCCAAATTTAGCCGGGGGTATCGCTACGGCTAAACACAGATGTATCCCTGCGGGATAACTCCCCTTCTCCCCTTCTTCAGATACAGATAGACAGAAAGTCAAAAGAAACCTATTTTTTCATAAGCCGAAAAAAACTCTGTCCCTTCCGACCCTTTGTCTATCTGTATCCCCCTCTGAAAACTGAAAACTGAAATCTGACAACTTTTCCCTATCTTTGCAGAATAATTTCAATCTATGAGACATCTTATACTATATATAGTCACATTTATCATTGCCGGCTGTGTCGCCTGCTCGCGCGACAAGGCGGCGGTAGCGCGGCTTGACAGCGCCGACTCACTGATGGAAAGCCGCCCCGACTCGGCACTCCGCATCCTGGAATCAATTAACCGCGACAGCATTACCGTCGACGCGACAAAGGCGCGCTACGCCCTGCTAATGTCGCAGGCTCTCGACAAAAACTATATCGACGTCACCTCCGACTCCCTTATCGCGACGGCGACCCGCTACTACGCCGACCGCCCCGACTCTCCGGAATTCATGAAATCGCTATTCTACCAGGCGCGAACATATTATAATGACCGCCGATTTGACCGAGCGGCTGCCGACGGTACCCACGCCTACGAGATTGCCGTCAAACTCGACGACCCGTTCTGGACCGGCAAAACAGCCGAACTCATCGCCGACATATTTAACTCCACTTACAATTACGATGAATGTATTAATTACCGTAATATAGCAGTCGCTTCTTATGCCAAAACTGGAAAACAAAATTTTCATCAATGGGCACTTCTAAATCTGTCAAACGACTATATAAATATCGGCGACTATGAGAAAGCACGTTCTCTTATTGACACAATACAGGTCCAAGAAAACGATGCTTTGTCAGACTCATCATTTATACACAACTATATAAATACGCTATTCGAATATCACTTTGCCAAAGGAGAATATCAAAATGCTAAAAATGATTTCGACAGCCTTATTAAACCTAATTTTCCAAAGTTATCAGCAATAGAATATGGAAATATCGGATATGTAGAAACCATACTTGGGAATAAAATACTTGCGAAACAATACATCGATTCCGCATACCAATTAGCACAACAAGATAATATTAACGACTATTTTGCGGCAGACATTGCTAATTGGGGATATCTTAAATTATACGGTACAAAAAATGAAATAATAAATTTTACTCATCGAATCATCGAGACACAAAATCGATTAGTTGAAGAATCGATAAAACAATCAGCCTTAGGGTCACAACGCGATTTCTATAACCATCAGACTGAACTTGCCGCTGTGAAAGAAAGCAAGATGCGGGAATATGTCATCGTAGGTATAATTATCGTTGTGGCTATCATAGCAGCCATTATAGCCTTCTTCAAGACAAAAATGACACTGAAAAACAATGCCATCGAACTTAAAATAAACGAAGTCGCTCTATTATCAGCTGAAATAGATAAACGGGAAAACGAATGTCACCTTTTGAAATCACAGCTTACTGATATCACAGAAAAAGTTGATGCACAACCGAAAGTCTCTCCACAAGAAGCAAAACTACGGCAACTTGTCAACCGGTTGCTTGCAGGGCGCTTCAGCTCTATTAATAAAATTCTTGATGAGTATTACGAAAACACCGACACTCCGACCGCTAAAACAGCCATATATAACCGGGTTGAAAAAGAGCTGGAAAATCTCGCCTCTTCAAAAAGCATGGGCGAGATAGAGGAAATGGTAAATGATGCTCTTGACGGTATCATGACGCGTTTCCGCAATGAATTTCCCGATGCAACCAAAGAAGACGCAACCATTTTTATGCTTAATGCCGCCGGGTTGTCACAAAAAGCCATCAGCCTCCTGACAGGCATAAAGCTAAAATCACTATATACAAAAAGAGCGCGTCTAAAAGAGCGAATTATGAAATCTGACACGGCTTACAAGCAGGATTTCATCGATTATCTATCATAACACGCTAAACAGCAAAGCATTATACCACTTTTCGTCAATCGTTTTATAATCATTTGATAGTCAACCCATTATACCTTGAAGAAAATTTAGTTTTTCTTCAAGGTGTATCTATCTAATATTCAGCATATTACAACTGACATTGAAGAAAATTTTGAATGTGGAAATTTTGTTAAACCCACAATTATTACGCTAAATTTGCAACAAATCCAATCTAACTAAATTATGAGAAATTTACATCTACTATCAATCGGAGTGCTTTTAATAAGCATGTCGGTATATTCGCCGGTCAATCTTTCGGCTCAACAATCACAAAACAACAAAGATAAAAACATAAAATTAAGACCAACTAATCCTAATAATAAGAATCGACCGCGTATGCCCGCTATGATAACAGTCGACTGCTGGTATGGAAACGGGGAACTAAGCATCAATTTCCGTAACCCGGAAGGCGAATGTGATATCACGGTAACTGATACTTCAACCGGTTTTACCGTGACTGACACTTTTGACTCGGCACTACCCTATACCATATATATAGGCACACCACAGTCAGCCGTCATCACACTCACCACTGAAGAAGGCAACACCTACTATGGTGAAATAAATTAATGCAAAAAAACCTAAAATTTAAAATTTATTTGCGCAAATAAATTTTATTTATTAACTTCAAAAAAAATAATTATGTCTAAATTCAAAATGACCGTATTCTCAGAAATACCGGTTCATCCAATCACCTTGGATGAAGTAAAAGGAGGTCTCGCCAATCCCTTAGGAGATTGCCCTGGAGCAGCTTGTAATTGTAATGGGTTAACAGTAGTCTGCACGCCAAACTGCGGCAAGGATACGGCACCGTGTTCACTTGAGTCATGCCCGTGCAATGGATCATATAGCAATTGTAAGTTGGGATAGAAAAATTTAACAATTTTGGGAAAGGCATTTTGTCTTTCCCTTTTTACGATAACTATTTTTATGCTTACTACATCAATATATAATCATTTATTTAAACAAGGCAATCATTGCTACTTATTTAACAGCAGAAATTCTTTCTTTGCAGAAATCCCAAAAGGATTGTATGAAATAATTGACAATAATGACCTCCGTCAATTAGACGAAAACACATTATGCGAGTTAACAGAGAAGGGAATAGTTACAAAACCCTCTTCACGATACAATTTCTACAATGAAGAAAAAGTCAGATTCCTTTCAAGAACGTACGATAAAGAAACGCTGGTATTGGTTTTAGTTCCATCAACATCATGCAATTTTGCATGTCCTTATTGCTTTGAAGAGAAAAAGCGCCCCAAAATTGTAGATATAACATTTATTGACAATCTTATTAAATTCATAAATGACCACACATCAGCGAAACATCTCCACCTTACATGGTATGGTGGTGAACCATTATTGGCTTTTAAACAAATGTCTGAAATCTATGATCGAATAGGAAAAGATTGCAAAATAAAGATCATAAATCACAGCATAGTAACAAACGGTTATCTAATAGATAACAATGTCATTGATTTTTTCAAAAGGGCAAATTTGAATAACATCCAGATAACGCTTGACGGATGCGAGAAAAATCATAACAAAACCAGGTTTTTAAAAGCAGATCATTCGGATACATACAATAAAATTGTATCAAATATATTGAAGACAGCAAAAGAATTACCTTCAATATCGGTAAATGTTCGCGTGAACATCAATAAAAATAATTCAGATGACTTCATTTACTTACATAACTATTTTGAAAAGCTTGAGCAGCCCAACATCCATGTGTATCCTGGACTTATCGAGGAACCCACCCCCGACGGGAAGGCATATTGCACCTCTTGTATAACCGGAGAGGATGTTGGTGAATTTTATAATTCTTTAAAAGAAAAGAAGTGCAATTATCCAAACTATCCCGGCTATTCATCGAAAGGATGCATGATGCAACGATTAAATTCTTACATTATCGGACCGGAAGGCGAAATATACAAGTGCTGGGAGGATGTCAGCAACGAAGATAAGATAATCGGCTATATTACAGAGAAAGAGATAAGAAACAAGCCCCTGTTTTACCGTTATCTGAACGACACATCTGCATTTTCTGATGAAAAGTGTAAGGATTGTAATCTGTTTCCGGTATGTAGCGGAGGTTGCGGACAACAGCGCTATCGAAATTTATATGAAAACGGAAGATTCAATGTGTGCCATGAATATCAAAAAATGGAGCATCTTGAAACTGCATTATTAAACTCTATACAAAAACAGTAGTATTATGAAACATTTGCTATGTTGCACTATTTGTCTGTTAACAGGATTCTGCGCCCTGCCGGCGCGGAATCTTTCGGGACGTGTAATCGCTGCTGACAGTGGCGAGCCACTTGCTTTTGCCAATGTGGTGACGCTCTGTGTGGTTGATTCATCGCTCATTGCCGGAAGCGTGTCAGATGAAAACGGATTGTTTAAAATCACGCTGCCCGATGATGAGAAAAAAGAGATGTTTTTACGCGTCACCTATGTAGGATACGAGATGAGTGACACACCGGTAACATCAGACACCATGGGCGACATAGCGATGACCCCATCAAGCACAGAACTTGGCGAAGTGATAGTCTCGGAAAGGAAACCATCGACAAAACTGACAGGGACGGGACTTCTCACCAATGTGGCAAACACGGAATTAAGCAGCATCGGCACAGCGAAAGACCTGTTGCGCTTTATCCCGCTTCTGGTAAATGTGGGCGACAACTGGACAGTGCTGACAAAGGGCACTCCGGTGTTTTATATCAACGGCAGGGAAATGCGTGACAAGAGCGAACTTGAAGCAATCCGCTCAATGGACATCGTTAGTGTGGAGGTCATAACGAATCCGGGCGCACAATATCCGCCGGGAACCACTGCCGTAGTCAGAATAAAGACACGCCGACCACAAGGCGAGGGTCTGAGCGGCATGATAGATCCGAATATCGGATATGCCGACAACCTGCTTCTAATAGAGAATGCCAATCTTAACTACAGACATGGAAAACTTGACATATTTGCCCGAGGACATTATAATAATATGCCGAAACGCCAGACCGTAGACGGACATACGGTACTCAATACACCTCCGGAGGTCGAGTTCAAAAGTAACTCGACCTCAAGAATCAGAAACAGCGGCGCATACGTAAGAACCGGAGTGAGTTACACCGTCAACGAAAACAGCTCATTCGGGGCAAGCTATTACTTTTTTGGATATCCGAAAAGCAGTACGCGCTCTTCAGGCTGGATGGAATCGACTGTTGGCGGTGAAAAAGAAGCGATGACGCTCATTGATAAATACAGTAAAAACGGACTTTCACCCTACCATTCGGTCAACGCTTACTACATAGGCAACATAGGCAAAACCACCATCAATTTCAATGCCGACTATTACAGCAACATCGATGACATCGACCAGACCATTAAAGAGACTCCGGAACAGGGCGATGTCAATGAAGTGCTTTCAACAAGTCACGCGTCAAGAGACGGTGTGACTGCAAAACTCGTAATGGAAAACAAGCTGTGGGGAGGCAGACTGGAATATGGCGCGCATTACTATTTTTCTTCTCACCGCTCATCATATACAGAAAACGGGAACTTCACCGCATATTATAACACAAAACTGCGTGAACAGAGCATAGCCCCTTTCATCGAGTACACCCGCGATTTCCCATTCGGGCGCATCGTGGCAGGATTACGGTATGAGCATCTCGACCAAGATTATTTTGAGAACCATCAGAAAAACGCAAGTCTGAGTCACACTTACAACGACCTCTTTCCGTCACTCTCATGGGCACGACAATTCGGGCAGGTACAGCTGCAGCTAAATTACAGACTTTTTTCATCTCGCCCCTCCTACTCCGCCTACTCAAACGAGATACAATACATAAACCGTTATCGCCGGGAGACAGGCAATCCGGCTCTTAAACGTGCAAAATATCAGAGTGTCGACCTGATGGGAATGTGGAAATTCCTTATACTTAGTGCTTGGTATAATAATATGAAAGACCCGCTGGCACGTCAATCTTATATAGACCCGGACAATCCGGAAGTGGAGATAATAACTACGGTCAATCTGCGTCATAACAGTCAGAACGCGGGAGTTTCAATAACGGCACAACCACAATTCGGCTGCTATCAGCCCCGGCTGTCGCTGTCGTTCAACAAACCATGGTACCGCATATATACGGGAGAAAAAAGCATGTCGTTTAACAAGCCGAATTTCGGGGTATTCATGTTCAATACTCTCACGCTGCCTAAGGACTGGATGATAATACTGCAGCTGATATATAATACCAAAGGCGACCAAGGCTCATCAAAATTATTACGCGACAGTTTTGACGTGACCGGGGTTGTGTACAAATGGTTTTTCAACCGGACAGTCAAGCTATCGTTAATAGCCAACGACATATTTCACACATCCAAATACGGAACTGTCAACTATATGGGCGGTAGTACCACTACAAACTGGGTCACCTCCGACTCCCGCTCCGTGTGGATTGGAATATCCTATACCTTCAATGGCACACAAAGCAAATATCGTGGTAACACCTCGACCAAGGACTCAGCCAATTAACCACCGGTACACATAAACAATCAATCACTTAATAATGAGAATTACAATCGGCTTGTTTGCTTGACATTATGAAGATGTGTCAGAATGAGCTATTCGAATTTTGACACATCTTCATCTATCCATCAGATTATTTCTAATAAAATGTTTTCCGGATTTCCTTTTGTAGCGCAACACGACTCCATGCAATGCGGTCTTGCCTGTCTGGCAATGATATGTCGGCATTACGGGCACTATCAAAGCCTGTCGGGACTTGCCCATCTGTGTCATGCCACAAAAGAGGGCGTATCCATGCAGGCAATCTCGGAAGCTGCAGAAAATCTCGGATTCATGGTACGCGCCGGAAAAATCGCATCTTCCGACCTGCGCCGTTCGCCCCTCCCCGCCATACTCCACTGGAATCAAAATCACTTTGTGGTGCTGTACAAGGTCACGCGCTCCGGAAAATATCATGTAGCCGATCCAGGAAAAGGATTAATAAAATACACCACGGAAGAATTTCTGTCGCACTGGGCAACCTCTCAACCCGACGGCACACAGGCGGGAATCGCGATGTTTCTAAAACCAGACTCTGCATTTTATTCAGGGAAACACGGAAAGAAAGGGAGTGAATCGCGCTCGCTCAGATTTCTTGCCGGATATGTGAGCAACTACAAAAAATATTTTCTGCATATAATTGCGGATATGTCATTGGGCTGTGTGCTACAGCTCATAATGCCATTTCTGACCCAAGGAATCGTTGACCTCGGTATAAAGCATAACGACATAGGGCTGATATGGCTGATACTTCTCGGAGAGGCAATGATAATAGCAGGCAGCACGGTCACTGACTTCATAAGGCGATGGCTGCTGCTTCACATATCGATGAGAATAAACATATCACTTGTAAGCGACTTCCTGATTAAACTGCTGAACCTGCCGATGGCTTACTTTGACACAAAACTGATAGGCGATATCATGCAACGTATCGGCGACCATGAACGTGTCGAGAGTTTCCTGACATCGCAACTTCTATCAATATTATTCACCATGATAAGTTTTACGGTGTTCGGGATAGTGCTGCTCATATATAATCGTACAATATTCCTGATTTTTTTACTCGGGAGCCTTGCTTATGCGTTGTGGATGGGTGCATTTCTAAGGCGGAGAAAGATTCTCGATTATGAAATATTTGAATGTGAAGCTATCAACAGGGACAAGACCTACCGCTTTCTTTCAGCAATACAGGAGGTGAAGCTACAGGATTGCGAGCGTCGGCGCCGATGGGAATGGGAAGATATTCAAGCTGACCTGTTCACCATAAGGATGAAGTCGCTGAAACTCCAACAGACACAGGAAGCAGGGAGCATATTCATCAATGAGCTTAAAAATGTAGTCATAACCGTGCTTGCCGCCACGGCTGTAATAAACGGACACATGACGCTCGGAGGGATGCTCGCGATACAATATATAATCGGTCAGCTTAATTCCCCGGTGGAACAGCTTATGGGATTCATCTACTCCATACAGGATGTAAAAATATCATTGGAGCGCATAAACGAAATTCACAATGAACATAACGAAAGCGAAACTACCGGAGGGAAAACGGAATTTGCAGGAGCAAAAAGCATATCGCTGAATAATGTCAACTTCAAATATGACCCCCATTCAAGGAAGTTAATACTGGATGATGTGTCAATAAATGTCGCAGAAGGCAAGCTGACAGCGATAGTGGGCGCCTCCGGGTCGGGCAAGACTACCCTCATAAAACTTATGCTGGGATACTATCGCGTAAATTCCGGTGAATTGTCGGTAGCAGGACGCGACATAAACGAATATGACCTGAAATGGTGGCGTAGACACTGTGGCGTAGTGATGCAGGACGGCGTGATTTTCTCTGAGTCAATCAAGCGCAATATTGCTGTCGATGATGGAGAAATAGACATGCAGAGACTCATGACTGCGGCACGTATTGCCAATATACATGATTATATCGAGTCGCTTCCTTTGCAATATGAGACAATCATCGGAGCTGACGGTATGGGTCTGAGTCAAGGTCAAAAACAAAGGATACTGATAGCACGTGCCGTATATAAAAATCCCGATTTCATATTTCTTGATGAAGCCACCAACGCCCTTGATGCTAAAAACGAGCGGGAAATTGTGGATAACCTCACACAATTTTATCAAGGTCGCACGGTTGTGGTAGTGGCACATCGCCTGTCGACAGTGAAAAATGCCGACACGATTATAGTGCTCGACCATGGGAAAGTCGTGGAAACCGGCAACCACCATTCTCTGACTGAAACGAAAGGTACATATTATAATCTTGTAAAAAATCAACTTGAACTGGGTAAATAGGATGAAAGAAAATCAAGATGAAAATATATCTATGCGGTCGGAAAAAATCAGGCATCTATTAAGTGAGATACCGGCAAAGCCACTGCTTGCAGGAATCATTGTAATGATTGTCATCGTACTTGCTATAATCATCTCAGTAACCGTTCTACCTTATCCACATTCCACCGGAGAAACCATACTGGAACATATCATGCACAAATAAATTTGGCATTAGTCGTGATTTATGCGTAAATTTGTAGGAAATAGATTTCACGACAATGAGCGAACAGATTAAACAGCATATCGAGCGGCTCCGCGATGAGCTTAACCGTCATAACTATAATTATTATGTGCTTAATGCGCCGGAAATATCCGACCGCGATTTCGACATGATGATGAAGGAGCTTGAAAAGCTCGAACAGGAGCATCCGGAGTATGCCAACCCGCTGTCGCCCACGCAGCGTGTGGGAAGCGACATCAACAAGGCGTTTACCCAGCATGTACACCAACGCCCCATGCTGTCGCTCGGCAACACATATTCCATCGAGGAGGTCGACGACTTTGTCAACCGCACCCGCGACGCGCTCATGGGCGAGAATTTCACCATTGTCGGCGAAATGAAATATGACGGCACGTCCATATCGCTCACCTACGAGCATGGCAATCTTGTAAGAGCCGTGACACGCGGCGACGGAGAGCGCGGCGACGTGGTGACCGACAATGTGAAGACCATCAAGAGTGTGCCGCTGAAACTTCAGGGCACGGGCTGGCCCGATGAGTTTGAGATACGCGGCGAGATAGTGCTTCCGTGGAAAGAGTTTGACCGCCTCAACGCCGAGCGCGAATTTAACGAGGAGCCGCTCTTTGCCAATCCGCGCAACGCAGCCTCCGGCACCCTGAAGATGCAGAACTCCGCCGAAGTTGCACGCCGAGGGCTCGACGCTGTGTTTTATTACCTTCTCGGCGACAATCTCCCCGCCGACAACCATTACGACAACATGATGGCGGCTAAACAGTGGGGATTCAAGGTAGCGCCGGTGATGCAGCTGCTCAACGGCATCGACGAGGTGGACAAGTTTATCGACCACTGGGACACGGCGCGCAAGGAACTGCCGATGGCTACCGACGGTCTCGTGTTCAAGGTCAACGACCTGCGGCAGCAGCTCAATCTCGGCTACACGGCAAAGTCGCCCCGCTGGGCGATAGCCTACAAATTTCAGGCTGAACGCGCGCTGACACAACTGCAGTCGGTATCGTTTGAAGTAGGCAGGATGGGTATCGTCACCCCTGTTGCCAATCTTGACCCTGTGTTGCTGTCAGGCACAATCGTGAAGCGCGCATCGCTTCACAACGAAGGCATAATCAAGTCGCTCGACATTCATGACCACGACATGCTCTATGTGGAGAAAGGAGGCGAAATCATACCCAAGGTCACCGGAGTTGATGTCGACGCCCGACAGCCCGAAGCCAAGCCTATAGAGTTTGTTACCGATTGCCCGATATGCGGCACTCCGCTCATAAAGATAGAGGGCGAGGCGGCATGGATGTGCCCCAATAAAGAGGGCTGCGCACCGCAGATATGCGGAAGACTCGAACATTTCGTGGGACGCCGCATGATGAATATCGAAGGTATCGGTGAAGAGATAGTCGTGATACTATACCGCAACGGATGGGTCATCACTCCCGCCGACCTTTACTCGCTCGGAAAATACGCGCAGGAGATGCTGCGTCTACCCGGCATGGGTCCCCGCACTGTCGAGCGGATACTCGACGGCATCGAGGCATCGAAGGCAGTGCCGTTTGAACGCGTCGTCTACGCGCTCTCCATCCCCTACGTGGGAGAGACGGTTGCAAAGAAACTCGCCCGCGCCGTGCGCGACATCGACACCCTCATGAATGCCGACATCGAATTTCTTACCGCCATCGACGATATAGGCCCGCGCATCGCCGAAAGCGTGAAACAATATTTCAACAATCCTGTCAACCGCGAGATGGTCGAGCGTCTGCGCGCCGCCGGACTGCAGATGTCGCTTCCCGCAGAAGATGAATCGTCGCGGACCGATATCCTGAAAGGGAAATCAATCGTGATAAGCGGCACCTTCTCCCACCACTCGCGCGACGAATACAAGGAAATGATCGAGCGTAACGGCGGCAAAAATGTAAGCGGAATATCAAAAAAGACCGACTTCGTTTTCGCCGGGGAAAACATGGGCCCGGCAAAACTTGAAAAAGCACGGACTCTCGGCATACCCATCATAAGCGAGGACGAGTTTCTTGCCATGATTAATCCGCAAGAATAAATCACACATTATATATTAATATAATATACACAGATAATGACTCCCGAAGAACGACTTAAGATAGAAGAGCGCGCGGTGACGCTACTCAAGACAGTATATGACCCGGAAATCCCGGTCGATATATATAATCTCGGTCTTATTTACAAGATTGACCTTGACGACGACGGCAATCTCACTGTCGACATGACACTGACAGCACCCAACTGTCCCGCCGCCGACTTTCTCGTAGAAGACTCGCGCATAAAGCTCGAAAGCATAGAGGGCGTGAAGAGCGTCAACATCAACATCGTGTTTGAGCCGGAATGGAACAAGGACATGATGAGTGAAGAAGCGAAACTCGACCTTGGATTCCTTTAAACACGACCAATGAGCCAACGACGCTACACCTATTTCATCTCCGACCTGCATCTTGGAGCCAGGTACCTGAAAAATCCACGCGACTATGAACAGCGGGTGGTCGACTGGCTCGGCATGATTAAGGATGACGCGAAAGAGCTGTACATGCTCGGCGATGTGCTCGACTACTGGTATGAATACAAGACGGTGGTCCCGCGAGGCTACATCCGCTTCTTCGGGGCGCTTGCGTCGCTTGCCGATGCCGGAGTAAAAATCTACTGGTTTATCGGGAACCATGACATCTGGCTATTTGACTACCTGCGCGATGAGATAGGCGTGACCGTAATCGACGGATATCTTGTCAAGGATATCGATGGTAAAAGGTTTTTCCTATCCCACGGTGACGGTGTGGGGCGGTTGAAACCGTCGTTCAGGATGATGCGCGCGATATTCCGCAACAAGATATGCCAGAAACTTTACAGCGGCATACATCCGCGCTGGACCATCCCCTTCGCCCTGAGCTGGTCATGCTCAAGCCGTAATTTTTCCGAAGAGATTCCGGTGGTGGATAATCCCGATGACGAACCGCTCGTGCAATTTGCCCGCGAATACAGCGCGACTCACCCTGACATTGATTATTTTGTATTTGGTCACCGTCATGTGATACTCGACCACAATATTTCCAATCATTGTCACGTTATCATATTAGGCGATTGGATTCACCATTTTTCGTTTGCGAGATTTGACGGTGAATCGATGGAAATGTACAAATATGTACAAGAATTTAATAAAATAGTGTCTATTTAGGAAAATTTCAAAGAAATACATATTTGTTAACAATAACAACATAAACCTGTATATCAACGGTTTGCAACCATAAAAAGCTATATATCACGATAAAGTCACACAAAAAGCATGTTGCTAAACATGTTTTTTTGCTTGGTCAACTCAAAAAAAAGGATGACCTTTGTAGCACAAACCTAAAACAATCTTTTTTACCTTAGAAATTGTACCTATTGGAAACCCATAAAAAGGAGCTTAAGTGATTAAGCTCCTTTTTATTTTTGTTAAAATCGCGAGCTTTGAGTAACTTTGTAAACATGACTGAATCATCTATATATTGCATAATTGTCGCTGCCGGAAGCGGCTCACGCTTCGGCTCGGAACTTCCCAAACAGTTCTGTGAACTGAACGGGAAACCGGTGTTGATGCACACGATTGCCGGGATACGCAACGGGTGCCCCGATGTTAAAATAGTATTAGTACTCAATCGCAAACATCAGGATTTATGGCAGGATTTGTGTTCACGCCATAACTTCATGTCGCCCGATGTCAGATTTGGCGGAGCTACACGTTGGGAATCAGTCAAAAATGCTCTTTCCGACATTAATCTCCCCCACAATCGCAAAAGCATAGTCATGGTACATGACGGTGCGCGTCCGATTGTAAAACCGGAATTGCTTCACAGAATTATCGAAGCCGCTGCCGATGCAACGGGAGTAATACCTGTGATACCTGTAAGCGACTCGCTGAGAATGATATCGGATGATGGACGCTCCGTGCCGGTCGACCGGGGACTGTTTCGTGCCGTTCAGACCCCGCAGGCATTTGACGGGCAGCTTCTGCTTGATGCCTACAAGCTGCCTTACCGTGACACATTCACCGACGACGCTTCTGTAATGGCTGCGGCAGGCTACCCCGACATAAAGCTTGTCGACGGCGACCCATGCAACATTAAAATCACCCTCCCTTACGACCTCAAAATAGCATCACTGTATCTTGACCGATGAACCGCCTGCGCAGCCTCGACATAAAATTTTTACGCGGCATAGGTCCGAAGCGCGCCGAACTGCTCAACAAGCAGCTCGGCATATCGTCGTACCGCGACCTGCTCTACCACTTTCCCCATCGCTATGTCGACCGCTCGACTTTCTACAAGATTTCGCAGTTTGAAGGCGACATGCCGGCTGTTCAGGTCAAAGGAAGATTTCTTGCAATGGCGGTCCACGGGGAGGGAGCCAAGACGCGCCTTGTGGGAGTATTTACCGACGGCATCACTACCATGGAGGTAGTATGGTTCAGAAAAGTGAAGCAGATACGCGAAAGCTATCACACCGGCAACGAGTATATACTTTTCGGGAAACCGGAGGTGTTTAACGGAAAATGGAGCATGGTACATCCCGAAGTCGACCTGCCCGACTCCGCCGGTGCCTCGCAAGGACTACGTGGCATCTATCCGCTCACCGACACCCTGCGCAACCAAGGTATCGCTACTCGACAGATTTTCACGTGGATTCAGACAGCCCTAAACGCCGCGCCACATATCTCGGAGACGCTGCCTGACTATATAATACGTAAACTCAGGCTCATGCCGCTCCGTGACGCACTGGTCAACATACACAACCCGCAGTCACTCGAAGCACTCAACGCGGCAAAACTGAGGTTGAAATTTGAGGAACTGTTTTATCTCCAGCTTAATATTCAGCGTTATTCCCGCCAGCGCAACATGTCGCTCGCAGGTTTCCATTTCTCACGGATAGGCGACTATTTCAACCGCTTCTATTTCGAGCAGCTGCCGTTTGAACTTACCGGTGCACAGAAGCGCGTGATAAAGGAGATACGCGCCGACATCGCCACCGGCCGACAGATGAACCGTCTTTTACAGGGCGATGTAGGCAGCGGCAAGACCCTCGTGGCGTTACTCTGTATGCTCATCGCCCTCGACAACGATACCCAGGCATGTCTCATGGCACCGACAGAGATTCTCGCCACCCAGCATTTCGAGACCATCTACAAACTTGCCTCCCCGCTCGGCATCAACATAAAACTGCTTACCGGCTCCACGGGAAAAGCGGAACGCGATATCATCCATCGCCAGTTGCGCGACGGCTCGCTACACATACTTATAGGCACACACGCCGTGATTGAAGACAATGTGCAGTTCCGTAACCTTGGTTTCGTGGTAATCGACGAGCAACACCGTTTCGGGGTGGCTCAACGCGCCCGGCTCTGGGCAAAAAACCGTATCGCGCCCCACGTGCTTGTAATGACGGCAACCCCGATTCCGCGCACACTTGCCATGACCATCTACGGCGACCTGAGCGTGTCGGTAATTGACGAACTTCCTCCGGGAAGAAAGCCTGTAACCACTCTGCTCAGATACGATGACAACCGCATGAAGGTGTATCAGGCTATCGGGCGTCAGTTGAAAGAAGGTCGGCAGGCGTATATAGTATATCCGCTCATAAAGGAGAATGAAAAGCTCGACCTTAGATGCCTTGAAGAGGGATATGAACTCATAAAGGAGACATTTCCACAATACAAAGTTTGCTATGTCCACGGCAAAATGAAACCGTCGGAAAAAGATTACCAGATGAATCTTTTCGCCTCGGGACAGGCACAGATATTGGTGGCTACGACTGTAATCGAAGTAGGAGTTAATGTGCCGAATGCCTCGGTGATGCTGATTGAAAATGCAGAAAGATTCGGACTGTCCCAACTGCACCAGCTGCGGGGACGCGTAGGTCGTGGCGCCGACCAAAGCTACTGCATACTGATGTCACATCATAAAATCACCAAGGAGACACGCCGCAGACTTGAAATAATGACATCCACAACCGACGGGTTTGTCATCGCCGAGGCAGATTTGAAAATGCGTGGACCGGGCGACATAGAGGGAACCATGCAGAGCGGAATGCCGCTTGAACTCCATATCGCGAACCTCGCTACCGACGGTCAGATTGTGCAGCTCGCACGTGATACAGCCATCGAGATACTTGATCATGATCCGGAAATAAGCAGCCATGAAAACGCTATATTGCGAACCGAGCTTGCCATGGCAAACAGCAATATTATAGATTGGTCACGTATAAGCTAATCAGAGTGTTACAACATATTTTAACACTCATTCAACCCAAACAACATACAAAAGTCTGCCTAAGTTTGGAAATATGTTGTAAAACATATTTTATATAATTCATTGATTATGAGCAAATTATCAACAGATTTCAATTTTAGATGATATTTTTTACACTTTTTGTCTTGACAAGTTATTCAACCCAAGCGGAAAATTTCTTATATTTGAAGTACAGACGTAAGAAAAGGTTAAAATATTAAAACTGACATGGAGCAAACTTTAGTAATACTCAAGCCTTCTGCCATACATCGCGGACTAATCGGTAAAATTATCAACCGGTTTCAGGAAAAGGGACTCATCATCACCGGCTTGAAGATGATGCAACTTGATGAAACAATACTTCGCGAGCACTATGCACACTTGGTAGAGAAGCCTTTCTTCCCCTCACTCCTCCAGTCAATGATGGCTACGCCTGTCATCGTGATGTGTCTTGAAGGGAAAGATGCGGTTGAGGTAGTAAGACTGATGACCGGAGCTACTAACGGTCGCAAGGCATTACCGGGCACTATAAGAGGAGATTTCTCCATGAGCGGACAAGAAAATATCATTCACGCATCAGACAGCGTCGAAAACGGGAAAATCGAATTGGCAAGATTCTTCAAGCCGGAAGAAATCTTTAGCTATGTTCCATCAGATTTAAGATTTTACTACTCGCCTGACGAAAACTAACTGGAAAAATTAAAAACCGATGCAATTTAATATCAAAAGAATAACCGTAGCAACCGCAATAACTTTAGCCACAACATTTGCGGTGACGGCTCAGACTACCTTCAACCGCCGCCCCGCACAGCATAACGCCGAACATCAAGATTTACTTGCCTACCAGACAAACATCGACGAGCAAATCAAGCTGAAAGAGACGCTGGATTATATGGACAACATCTTTAACGAAGAGGAAGAGCCCGAAATGGATATCTACACCGAAGGCTGGGACAGCGGCACTGTCAATCCTTATCGTAGCGCAGACGTACCAGAAACAAAGAAAATCGATGTAAGCAATTATGCAATGCCTACTCCGGGTTATGTAACATCACCCTACGGATATCGTCCGAGATTCCGTCGTATGCACAAGGGCATCGACCTTAAAGTACAGATCGGAGATACTATCCGCGCAGCATTTGACGGCAAAGTCAGACTTACAAAATATGAGCGTAAAGGCTATGGATACTATGTAATCGTCCGCCATGAAAACGGGTTGGAGACGGTATATGGTCACCTTTCAAAATTTCTCGTGAAACCTGATGAATATGTAAAAGCAGGTGACCCGATAGCCCTTGGCGGCAATACCGGTCGTTCTACCGGTCCGCACCTCCATTTTGAGACCCGCTACATGGGCTATGCGATAAATCCGGCAGCGATATTCGACTTTGCCAACCAGACAACCCATACCGATGAATTTACGTTCAACAAGAACACATACAAAAATTCACGCGACTACTCCCCGAAGAAACGCAATAAAGCAATTGCATCGGCAAGCAAGTCAGGGTCATCAACTGTAAGAATAAGAAAAGGCGACACCCTTTCAAAAATTGCAAAGGCAAACGGCACCACTGTCGACAAGCTATGCAAACTTAACGGCATAAGCCGCACCACAGTGCTTACAGCAGGTAAACCGCTCAAAGTGAGATAAAACAATACGCTTCAATACATTCTTCTCAATAGGATTTATACAAAAGGTCGTCAAATACATGACGGCCTTTTCCTTTTTTATCGAGATTAAAAACGAAATGCCTGTAAATAACTTTGTTGATAACTTTGTTGATAACTGTTGAACAAATAAAACTAATTAACATTTTGAAATATGCACGTAACTCCGTAACTTTGTGTTGTGAATCTCATGATACGTCATATTGAATACCTGATGCTCCGGCATGACTGTGTGGTAATCCCCGGTCTTGGCGCGATTATAGCGCATTATCGCCCGGCATATATCGACAAGGAACTCGGCTGCATGTTTCCTCCGTCACGTACACTTGGATTCAATCCCGACATATCACACAACGACGGTCTTCTGACTTCGTCAATAGCACGTGGAATGGAAACCACATTCGACAATGCCTCCGCAATCCTGGCAAAAGAAGTTGCAGCCCTCAAATTACAGCTTGATAATTCAGGTGAATATGCCTTGGGACGTCTGGGAGTATTGAGCCGTCACGATGACGGTCCTATAATATTCGAGCCATTTTCTGCAACATCCATCTCTCCCCGTTATGCCGGGTTACAAGCTGTGGCAATGATACCTGTCACAGAAACACTACATACCGCTGCGGAGGATGAAACAGAGCGTGCAGACAACCGCAGGACAATGCCGCTTCACCGACGCGTGATAAATATTGCAGCATCCCTGGCATTGCTCGTATGTATCGGTATCACACTGACAACGCCGGTCATCGAGAACAGAGCGGCATTTGCCGGAATCGGCGGCAGTATCACATCGTCACAGGTGGCACAAGAACCGGTGTTTGAACCGGTCGTGCAGCCCGACATCGACCTCCGCATAGCGTTGCCGGAGAAAGAAGAGCAGGAAAGTGCACCTGTCTACCTACCGACTCCGGCTATCGTCGGGGGCGCCATCACCGCCCTGCATCTTGACCCGTCAGACAGATATTATCTTATTGTGGCATCACTCCCCACCCGTGAGAAAGCGGAAGAATATATAGCTGCACAAAATCACGGCGACAAGATGGAAATCATAGAAGCTGACGGAAGATACCGGGTATTTGTAGCCACCGGCAACACTATTGACATGGCACGCAGCCCCATCACTGTTGACAAATATGCACTGCGCTATCCTAATGCATGGGTATGCCGCCGTTAATTTACTAATCCCCTTTAATATTCACACATAGCACCATATACTATGAGCGATTTTCATAACCTCATTGTCAATCGACGCAGTATACGTCGATATACAGAAGAAGAAATTTCTCCCGAAGATGTAAAAACTATCCTTGAGGCAGCACTCATGGCTCCGTCATCAAAAAGCACACGTCCATGGCAATTTGTGGTTGTGGAAGACTCGGCTATGCTTGAGGCTCTGAGCAAATGCAAGGAGAGCGGTGCCGGTCCGATAGCAGGATGTGCGCTCGCCATTGTCGTTGCTGTCGATGTGGAAGCCACCGACCCCTGGATTGAGGATGCCTCAATAGCAGCAACATATATACAGCTGCAGGCACAAGACCTCGGACTCGGAAGCTGCTGGATACAGGTTCGCGGCAGATACACTGCCAATGATATGGAATCAGAAACATACGTGCAGAATCTGCTCGAAATGTCCGATACCATTCTTCCGGTGTGCATAATCACTCTCGGGCACAAGAATGAAGAGCGCAAACCGCAGGCTACCGACAAACTCTTATGGGAAAAAGTGCATATAGGCACATGGAAAGAACGCTGACCGGAAATGAAAAAGATATTGTAATCCTCGGGGCTGGCAATGTGGCGACCCATCTCGCCATAAACCTCTCACGACAGGCACATATCTCGCAGATATACAATCACAACATCAAAGGAGCGCAAGAGCTTGCCACGCAAGTCGGAGCAGAAGCAATCGACAATCTAAGAGCTCTTGACCCACATGCCGGTCTTTACATAATCTCAGTAAAAGACGACGCAATCGCAACTATTGCAGAATATATGAAGGGATTCGGGGGCTTGTGGGCACACACATCAGGGTCAGTGCCTATGAGTGCTTTGTCTCCCATCTCTGATACATACGGTGTGTTTTATCCCATGCAGACATTTTCCAAATATGTAAGTGTCGACATGGCAAAAGTGCCGATCTTTATTGAAGGCAGTTCGGAGAATGTGACGGAACACTTGAAGGAATACGCTTCCTTGATTTCATCCAAAGTCTATGAAGCCGACAGCGAGCGACGCGCAAGACTACATATCGCAGCTGTATTTGCATGCAATTTCACAAACCGCCTGTGGGATATTTCAGCAAATCTACTAAAGGGAATCGGTCTGGAATTTGACACGATGCAGCCCCTCGTGGAGGCAATGCTAACAAAGGCATGTGCGGTCACGCCACATGAAGGACAGACAGGTCCGGCGCGGCGCAAAGACATGAAAATAATAAAAAAACATCTCGAAATGCTTGAAGGGGAAGACAAGGAACTCTACTCCATCCTTTCCGACAGCATCATAAAGCAATATTATCCCGATGAGCAAGATAAATTATGATTTGACCAAAATACGCGCTATAGCCTTCGATGTTGACGGCGTGCTGTCGCCCTCAACAATTCCTCTCGGAGAGTCGGGTGTACCGTCGCGTATGGTCAATATAAAAGATGGATACGCACTGCAACTTGCGGTAAAACACGGATACATAATATCCATAATAACCGGGGCTGACAGTGAAGCAGTCAGGACAAGATTTGCAGCACTTGGCATCAAGGACATATATATGAAAGCCGGTGTCAAGATAACCATACTTAAGGAATGGATGGATCGTCATAATCTGTCACCGGAAGAGGTCGCATTCGCAGGTGATGATATCCCCGATTATGAGCCAATGTGTCACGTAGGATTGCCGGTAGCTCCCGCAGACGCCGCTTCGGAAATCAAAAATATCGCCAAATATATATCGCCGGTCAACGGCGGTTACGGAGTAGCGCGCGACCTTCTTGAAGAGATAATGAAAGCTCAGGATAACTGGATGTCATCGGCAAAAGCATTCGGGTGGTAATATTCGCTAAATCAAAATTTATGAAGAATTACGCGCCACTTCAAAATCTCCAAGGGAAACGGATACTCCTTGCAAGTCACTCCCCTCGCCGACACGAACTGCTCGGGATGCTCGGTATCGACTTCAGTGTCGCCGACTCAATTGATGTCGACGAGAGCTATCCCGCCGATATCCCCGTAGATACCGTAGCCGAGTATCTTTCCCTAAAGAAAGCTGAAGCCTACTCCCTGACTTTGAAGCCTGACACTGTGCTGATAACCGCTGACACTATAGTCATTGTTAACGGAGAAATCCTTGGGAAGCCGCACTCGGAAGAAAATGCCCGGGAGATGCTGAAAAAGTTATCAGGGAAAAAGCACAAAGTCATTACCGGCGTCACAATATCCACAACAGAAAAGAGACATTCCTTTTCCGCCGTGACAAATGTAACCTTCGACTCTCTTACCGATGATGAAATTGAATATTACATCAAAAGATACCATCCTTTTGACAAGGCAGGTGCTTACGGCATCCAGGAATGGATTGGTGCGGTCGGCATTGAAGGCATCGAGGGAAGTTATTATAATGTAATGGGATTACCGGTTCACCGGCTTTACAAATGTCTGTCAACTTTAGACTGACCGGATGCCTCCATTATAAAATTAAACCCGTCGACAGATGGAGGCGTAAGATGCACCCTTCCGCTAACCAAACGGCAATCATCGACCACCGGCGCATCTCCGCAATCGGGCAAGCCGCGCACGACACGAAATACGCCTCTACTCTCTCTTGACAAGTACCGTGACATCAGGGCGTGAGCCACTACACCCATTGTCATGCGCAGATTAACTTCCACGCACGGGTCAATCATACCGTCAGAGGCGACAAGCATGTCAACGCCGAAATATCCCTCATAGGCATCCCCAATAATTTCAGCAAGAACCGAAGGAAGCACCTTACGTATCGCATGAAGATGTGCCCGTGAAGCACCATCGCAGACAAGCATATCTTCAATTTCATCATCAGCAGCAAGGATATTTCCGCCGTATGCATCTCCAACCGCATTAAAAAAGAGTGAATACCCTATCCATTGCACACAACCGTGCGCCGAATGAAACAGCATTGCAAAGTCACGCTTTTTATCAAGTGACTCCTCCACAAGTATGCTGCCTTGTCGGCGCAATATACCGTTGACACGCGCAACCACCTTTTCATCAAATGAAGCGACACGAAACACCCCTCTTCCGCTACTCGACCAGGGAGCCTTCACATAAACCGGATATTCTGCCACAATCTGTCGAAGTATATCTACATCATTTACCTCAACGGGCACGCGAGGCAACCTGAATGGTAACATAGCATGTAAGCGTTCCATAACCCTGACTGATATCCGGCGATGACTCAGCCGCGTGATACGCTCAACACTGTCATCACTAATTACAAGCGCCCCCGCATCGGATAGAATCCTGGCGGCGTCATACGACCATCCCCATGGCACCCCCATATATGCAACTTTTTCAACCGACGATACTGTGCGAACACGCAACCCGAAGGAGCGGCGAACAGAATCGAGCCATGCATTATCTTCACATGCGCCAAGCACTGCATCTTCTTCCCCGGCATACCACATCGGCAACAATGCTCCGTCACGATGCAACCTTGCGACATGCGGCGACATCGTGAATCTGCGCCTGCCGTGAACAAGCGCAATGTCATTTTCAGGATTAAACAGATATAATTTCATCATCACGGTAAAGTTAGTTATATTTGTAAAAACAGAAATCATACCATCGTGAAAATTCTTATCATAGACTATAAACCCGGAAAAGGGCTCGCCGATATATACACTGCTGCAACAGCCTCCGGTCACCAAGTAATAGTGGCAGCCGCAGAAGACAGTACCGATACACGCCTACATACTGATATCCACATAGGCAATAGTATAGACAGGGCTATGCATCGGTTTATCGGGTATCTGAGTGACTCCTACAATCTTCATTCCACACGTCCGACCTCTGCACTCCTAAACCGTATAGTCACCATTAACCCAGACATCATACATATATATAATGTAGAGGAGCCTTATCTCAACTTACCATTGCTCGCCTATGTGCTGACCCAATATAAAATACCGACCCTCATCACACTCGGCAACCCTGACAACATATACCGTAACAAAAGGGCACTCATCAAAAGGACATCACATAACCGCAATATATTTACCGGCACATTTGCCTCATGGGACCTGTTGCATCTCGCATTTAGAGAAAAAATTTGCGCCGACCACGAAATCGCAGCCTTTCATCCGGGTTATTATATCGACCCCGTAAATCCGGCTTCCTCCTACTGCCAGATTTATGAAGCCATGGGATAATCTCTGCCGAATAAGTGCAAACAAAAAAGCCACTCTCCCGAGTGGCTTTATTCGTTTTGGCTTTCCGCCAATAATCAACCTAAAACATTAATTAATCAAAAACACTTTTCATCATTGTATAAACTAACTATCCTAATTCTTCACATCAAAAATACTAACCCTTTTTTATAACTTTTCAAATCTTAGACTGAGTAATTTATTTTACACGTTGCAAAGATATATCAAGAATCAACACCAACCTATATTATCACAATCCGATATAAAATGTAATAAGTTTATGCATTTTATATATCACTAATATACTGCTCATTACCATCATATCCATAAATAATCTACATAATGTATTTTTAGTCAAAAAATATTACTTTTTATGAATTTTGATAATTTTTACCCTATCTAACCATTGCGGTGCCAATGGGGAAATCGTCTTATCTAAGCGAATCTCATGCATCCAATCACAAGAAGCGGGGGCGGCATCCTCACGATGTCACCCCCGAATTTCCTGTATCACAGGCGTTCAACCTTTACTAACTAACATCAATCTTTTTCTACTCAAAAACAATACCTATTGATCTACTCTTTCAAAATATATATGTCATTTCTACTATATCAAAAACACCATTCGCCTTTTTTACTTAATTACGGGAGTCGGTTCTACATCTGAGACTACCCGCAAACACTACACAACGTATGATCTACTGTAACAACAATCAGTAATCATTGCGCAAAGATAATCAAAGAAACGACGGCATGTCAACCTAATCATAGGCCGATATAAATACATTCAAAAACTATAGGAAGACAAATCGCTGGTAATGAGGGACAGTAGCAACCTCACGCCACAATATCATATAAGGTATTTCAAAGATGCCGTTTATTCGACACCACCTATATTGAGTATATCCCGTTCAAAAGTATCCCTGTTTTTCGCCCTGCTCTTCAAACGGTTGCGATAAGTGTACACCGTATTCAATGAAAGTCCGAGGAAACGAGCCATCTGAGCACTGTCCTCAAGCCCCAGGCGCATAAAGGCAAGTATACGCAACTCCGGTGTAAGTTTCTTTGAATCAGCAAGTACAAATTTCTTATCATCCAGCAACAGACGGTTGACATCAGAGATAAAATCAGGATATATATTTATAAAGGCATTGTCAAACACGTCATAAAAAAGTTTGCTTTGCTCCTCTATGAAACGACCCGACTTGACCATCCCGTAAAGGTCTTCAATCTGCCCTGCGGTAATTTTACGACTAACGGTACGGTTAAACTCTTCAAGTTTATCCATATACACAGAGCATAGCGACAGGAATTCAGCGATATAGGTTTCTTTCACGGCATTAGCCTTTGCAAGTTTCGCCCTCAGGTCGCTCAGGCGCTTCAAGTCGCGGGTCTTGTTACGCATAATCATGAATACAAGAAAGCATATCAGCAGCAGGCAGCCCAACACCGCCCACAGGATATGAGTGTATCTCTGCTGCTGAAGGCGATAGGCACCCTCCACCATCGGGAAAGTACCGGCAACGTGCATGCTCCTGATTAAAGCCCCGCTCCTTGCTATATCTTCTTGCGACAGAAAAAGATAGTTATAGGCCCGTTTGACATCTCCGCGCTCGTACAATCCGGCGCTAATCTGCCTTAACGCCTCCCCATCGGTATAAGCATTGTTAACATCAAAATGAGCATTAAGAGTCATAAAATAAAGCCACAGTTCCATACGCCCGCGCCCAAACTGTGCAATCGACAAATTACCTGCCGCATCACCGAAATGAGCGTTATCCATATTAATCGTTTCCAGATAATCGCTCAAGGTAGCCATCGCAAGCGACAGCTGGTCAGCACCCAGGTAGTGACATCCAAGATAAAGGCGATACTCCTGAGAGTCCTGAGGCGTAAGGGATAGCAATGAGTCATTATATGCCGCATACTTTTTAAAATAATCGGTATTCAACGCGTGTGGAGAATACAACGAAGTGATACACAGGAAGGCACTCCTTGCATTCCTGAAAAATGTACGCTTAAGGTCTTCATCCAGCTCCATTTTGTCAACTGAATCAATTCTGACAATCGCCTCATGCACATAGCCGCGCAAAGGCATTATGTCAATCTGGTTTAAATAGAACCTCATCGCCTTGACCGAATCTCCGTTTTCACTGGCAAGCTGTATTGCACGTTCCGAATAATGCCATGCCGAATCAACCTGTAGATGGCGATATGACTGCATCATCTGCTCCAGCAGCACAATCTCGTCATCATAACGCAACCCGGGAGACGAAAGCTCACTGCGCAAGGAGTCAATCCGATGATGTGCTTCATCAAACTTTTCCTGCCTGTGTTCCAAAGCCTTGTCAAGAGACTTCAAGGCACGGTCAAGCGACGGAGCAAACTGAGGTCCGGCGAAACATGAAGAAGCGGTCATATATATCAACATCACCAATATGGCGCGCATAAAATTTAAATGGTATTGCATCAGGCTTTTGATAATAAATTGGTATTATGTATCCCTATATTACAAAGATAGGATAAAATATTTAAACGCCATGAGTATTTAACACTTTTTCGCACATATAAAATCAATAATACCAAGCGCAATGCCTAACTTAGCCGGATATGGAAAAGCGGCAAGTAAACATACAAAAACGGCCGCTTCTCACGAAGTGGCCATTTTTGTGCCTTTTCTCAAAAAGGCTTTCAAACCTAACATAAAACACATTTACTATTATGCACTATTTACATTCGTCATTTTGTTGGAAAAACTGACAGAACGATTTATATCGCACTTTCAGCAATACAAAATTAATCATTTGTTCACAATCCTCACAAAGAATACGATTACAATACAAAAATTTTAGAGAGAAATATAAATTTTAAATGCTGATAATCAGCAAATCAATGCAGTTTTATATAAACCCTAATTTAACTATAATTTGTACGATATCTGTCAGTGTACTTACGATTTCAAACAAAAAATCCACGCAAGCCACGACAAAATTCACGCCTTCGGGACTCTATTCACAATGATTTGCTAATTTTAATATTTGGGATTACCTTTGCAGCATGAAAGCATCAGAATTCAGGCAGCAATTAAAGCCATGGATATTACCAATCGCAATGGTTATAGGAATAATATTCCATGACTACATAGGCATGGTGGCATTCTTATCCCCGTGCCTGATCTTCATAATGCTCTTGATTACTTTTTGCCGAGTCTCGGCAAATGATTTCAAGATTACAAAATTTATATGGGCTCTTCTTGCAGTTCAGATATTCGGAGCTATCGCCGCCTATCTCGCGATATACCCGTTCAGCCCCGACATAGCCCAAGGCGCGTTTATCTGCATATTCTGCCCGACGGCAACCGCTGCGCCCGTAATCACCGGAATGCTCGGCGGATCGGTACCGCGCCTTGTGACCTACTCTATTTTCAGCAATGTAGCGGTAGCCCTCCTTGCTCCGGCTTTATTCACACTCATGGGGACAGGTGGCGACATCCGGTTTCTTGACTCGGTGATGACGATATGCACCAAGGTATTTCCGCTGATACTCGCTCCCCTGGCTCTTGCCCTGCTGTTCCAGGCATTTGCACCCCGCGTCCACCACGAGATAGCCAACCGTCAGTCACTGTCATTCTACATCTGGGCGGTAGCATTGATTATAGTGGTAGGAAATGCTGTAAGCTTTATAATGAAGGAACCCGCCGACAGGATTCCTGAAATGCTGCTGATAGCGTTTGCCGCCCTTATTGCATGCTGTCTGCAATTCTTAATCGGCAGGAAAATAGGAGCGCGGCTCGGCGATAAAATTTCCGGAGCGCAAGGTCTGGGACAAAAGAACACCGTGCTTGCGATATGGATGGCACTTACATATCTCAACCCCATAGCGTCAGTAGGACCGGCAGCTTACGTGGCTTGGCAGAACACCATCAACTCACTTCAACTGTTTTACAAGACAAAACGAGACAAAAAACAATCGCATTAACCGTTGTTTAGTTAATTTTCAAAACTTTTATTAAACAGCAGTGTTACTATTATACAATATAATACCAAAGTCATGAACAGCATGTATGAAATATTGATGGAACTTCCGCTATTCAAGGGAGTAAGCCGCTACAAACTATCGGAAATCGTCGGCACAACTAAATTTCATTTTTTGAAATATCTTGCCGATGAAACCGTAGTGAACGCCGGTGACCCATGTACCCATATAGTGTTCATCATTTCCGGCAAACTGAGAGTGACCATCGCCAACTCCAACAACCGGTTCAAGGTATCCCAGACTCTTGAAGCGCCCAATGTGCTGTCACCTGAATTTCTGTTCGGCAGGGCACCGTTCTATCCCTGCTCAGCAGTGGCTCTTGAGCCGACAAGCATACTACAGATATCAAAAGCCGATTATACCAAGATTCTCAACGCCGATGAAATATTCCTTTTCAATTTCTTGAATATTCTGTCGCGCAATGCACAAAAAGCCGTCGACGGCATCCTTGCCATCACGACAGGCAGCCTCGAAGAGCGTATCGCGTTCTGGATAATATCACTCACACAGCCCGGGGGCACCGACATCGCCCTCACATGCAAGCAACGCGACCTTTATTCGCTATTCGGTGTACAACGCACATCATTCATCGCCACACTCGACTCTTTAAAAGAGCGCGGAATAATCGAGTATGACGCCAACGAGATACGCATCAACTCAAGAAAGGCGTTACTCGACATCCTCCACACGACAGCCGACTGATTACCGCCGGCTTCAGTCAGCAATCTCGCAGATTAGTGTCGCCGAAGAAGAGCCGGTGACGCGCACACGCGCCATGTCGCCAATCTTGAATGAGCCCCGTGGAAACACACAGGTCTTGTTTTGTTGGTTTCTTCCCACCATCTGCTCCTTTGAGCGCTTAGACACCCCCTCGACAAGCACATCGAAAACTTTCCCGATATCTCTCCGGTTGGATTCAGCCGACAATTCATTCTGAAGTGCGATCATGCGGTTCAACCGGTCAATCTTCACATCTTCCGGCACATTGTCAGGCATAGTGCGCGCAGCAAGAGTACCCGGACGTTCAGAATATTTAAACATAAATGCAGAGTCAAACCCCACTTCACGCATAAGGCTGAGCGTCTCTTCGAAATCAGCTTCCGTCTCACCATGAAATCCGGTAAACATGTCGGTAGAAATGCCACAATCGGGTATCGCCCGTCGTATGGCGGCAATGCGGTCAAGATACCATTCGCGGGTATATTTGCGATTCATTGCCTTAAGCACTGCATCAGAGCCGGACTGCACCGGCAGATGTATATGATTGCAGATATTGTCGTGAGCCGCAATGGTAGCGATTATGTCATCGCTCATATCCTTAGGATGACTTGTAGTGAAACGCACACGCATATCGGGAGCCGCTTCCGCCACCATCGCAAGCAGCCGCGCAAAGTCTACCCTCTCTCCATCGGTAGCTATATAATTATATGAGTTTACATTCTGCCCGAGCAGAGTCACCTCCTTAAATCCACGTTCCCTGAGGTCGGCAAGTTCACGCAGGATGCTTTCCGCCTCCCTGCTGCGTTCACGCCCCCTGGTATACGGCACGATACAGTAAGAGCAAAAATTATTACACCCGCGCATGATGCTTATAAATCCCGACACTCGGTTGCCGGTTATTTTCATAGGTATGATATCCCGGTAAGTCTCCGTGGTTGACAGTTCCACGTTGATAGCTTTTTCTCCCGCCTCCACTGCACCGATTAGAGCCGGCAAATCCAGATAAGAGTCAGGACCCGCAACCAGGTCTACACCGTAGTTGGTGATAAGATCATCTTTTACGCGCTCAGCCATACAGCCTATCACCCCTACGATAAGAGCGCCGTGACGCTTGCGCCGGAGCGACGCGAGATATTGCAGGCGCGAGTGAATCTTCTGCTCCGCGTTGTCACGTATCGAACAGGTGTTAAGCAACACCGCGTCAGCATCCTCAATGTCATCAGTCATGTCATATCCGGCAGTTGCCATCACGGCTGCCACCACCTCGCTGTCTGCCACATTCATCTGACACCCGTAAGTCTCTATATACAGCCGTCCGGTCATGGCGGCATCATTTATCTTATCAGTCATATTTCTTTGATATTTACTCATCAAATTGACTCAACCGCAGGTTGAAAAATTTTGATTGTTGCGCAGTTTTATTTACTTTTGTGCAAAATTACGAATTTTTCTTCAAAACGACTTTATAACGAAACATTATCACGACAATGGCATTCCCGATCCTTACAGCTCAAGAGGCAGCCGACATCATCAAAAACGGTGACAATCTCGGCATCTCTGGATTTACCGCTGCCGGTACTCCGAAAGTAGTAACCGAGGCTTTGGCTCAAAAAGCAGAAAAAGAGCATGCCGAAGGCAGGCCTTTTAAAGTGAATATATTTTCAGGCGCTTCGACAAACGACCATATTGACGGAGCACTTGCCCGTGCCAACGCCATTGACAAGCGCACCCCGTATCAGAGTTCACCCGATCTCCGCAAACGCATCAACGCCCATGAGGCAAACTATTTTGACCTCCATCTTTCTGAGCTTGCCCAGAAACTGCGTTACGGGACATTCGGTGACATTGACGTGGCAATAATCGAGGCTGCCCGTGTTAGCGACAACGGAGAGATATTGCTCGGCACCGGTGTAGGCATGAGCCCGACAGTCGCCAAGATGGCAAAAAAAATCATCATCGAGCTTAATGAAGCAATTCCGGAGTCGGTAGAAGGGCTTCATGACCTGTATCTTCCTCTGGATCCCCCTTACCGCCGCGAGATACCCATCTACAAACCGAGCGACCGTATCGGCGAAACACTGCTTAAAGTCGACCCGTCAAAAATCGTCGGAATTGTCCGCACCAACAGCAAAGACGGCGTTCACGGATTCTCCCCGCTTGATTCCGTAACCGAACAGATAGGTGCCAATGTGTGCAATTTCCTCATCAACGAATTGCGTCGCGGCGCTATCCCCTCTACATTCCTGCCGCTTCAGAGCGGAGTGGGAAATGTGGCAAACGCAGTATTGTTCGGGCTTGGCGACTCCCCCGAAATCCCCGCATTCGAGATGTACACCGAAGTTATCCAGGACGCAGTGGTTGACCTGATGGAACATGGGAAATGTAAATTCGCATCAACCTGTTCGATGACATTCTCCGATGCAAAAATGGATGAAGTATTCAGCAACATAGATTTCTTCCGTGACAAAATACTAATACGCCCCGGAGAAATCTCCAACAGTCCGGAAATCGTTCGCCGACTCGGTGTGATTACAATGAACACCGCTCTCGAGGCTGACATATTCGGCAATATCAACTCGACCCACGTCACCGGCACGAAGATGATGAACGGCATCGGCGGTTCCGGCGATTTCACCCGCAACGCCTACATCTCAATATTCAGCTGCCCGTCGGTGGCAAAAGGCGGTCTCATCTCAACAATCGTGCCGATGGTGTCACACCTCGACCACAGCGAACACTCTGTCGATGTGCTTATAACCGACCAGGGCATCGCCGACCTCCGCGGCAAGTCGCCTATCCAAAAGGCACAGACAGTCATTGAAAACTGCGTCAATCCCGAATATAAGGAACTTCTTTGGGATTACCTGCGCATGACGAAGGGCGGTCACACACCCCATTCGCTCAACGCCGCGCTCGCTTTCCATACCACATTTGCCGCCGAAGGTGATATGAGAAAGACCGATTGGGCAAAATTTGCATAATCGACTGATTAATAATACTGTAATTGCGACGAAAAGGCATCTGTCATTTCGCCGCAATTATTTTTTATAGCCAAACTCTTGACAAGCGGGCTTTTATGTTGTAAATTTGCACGTCATTAGGTAACTATCGCCTCATTGACACCATATATGGAGAAAAAAGGTAAAAAAGGCATATCCACATTTTCCGCACAGATAACATCGACCGTAAGCGTCGCCCTGGTGCTCCTGTTGCTCGGCATAATCTCGATGCTCGGCATTGCCGCCCGGTCAATCACGACGGAGATACGCGAAAACATGGGATTCAGTGTGATTTTTTCCGACACGGCAACTGTCAACAATGTAAATTCGCTCAAAAAGCATTTCTCTACATCACCGGGCGTGTCAGGAATCATATATTTCTCCCCGGAAGACGCCCTCCAAAAATGGCAGGAAGAAACGGGGGAAGACCTCGTCAAGGTATTAGGCATAAATCCGCTCCCGGGCGAACTGGAGGTAAAGGTAAAAGCGCGTTATGCTTCGACCGACTCCATCAACAGCTTGATTGCACCCTTGAAAAAGCTGCCCTATGTAAGTGAAATAAGCGTACACTCCGACATGGTTGACTCTATAAACCACAATATAAAGTCAATAGCGCTCATTTTGACTATCGTGGCAGCAGCATTGTTGTTTATCTCTTTTGCGCTGATTAACAATACGGTAAGGCTCACGGTATATTCACGGCGCTTCCTCATTCATACAATGAAACTCGTAGGCGCGACCGGAGGATTTATACGCCGGCCTATAATCAACAGCAACATGCTGAGTGGTCTTGTGGCGGCAATAATCGCCGACCTCCTGCTTGCCGGCGCACTATTTTACCTTCATTCCGCCGACAAGGTGATAGCAGCCGCCCTGCCATGGGAAGAAGCTGCGTGGGTATTTGCCGGGATAATAGTGATAGGCATAGCTATCTGTAGCATCGCCTCCCTATTTGCAACAAACAAATATCTCCGTTCCGACTATGACGACATGTTTAAATAACCGAAATTTTATCATACACAAATATGGCACCAAACAATAATGCACATACCGACAAAAATGCCGGGGACATAATTGAGACAGAGCCGCGCAGCCGCTTCGCCCTGACCAAAATCAACTTTATACTGATGGTGATCGCCGGGCTTACGATACTCATCGGTTTTCTGCTTATGCTCGGAGGCAGCAGCACCACGGAGGCTTTTAACCCCAACATATTCTCCACCCGTCGTATTGTCGTAGGACCTACAATCGCTTTTCTCGGGTTCATATTCATGGGCGCCGCTATCGTATATCGCCCGCGCAAATAACAATATCTAATTAATCTACAATCGAATTATTTACATCATGGACTGGATTGACGCCCTTATTCTCGGCATAATTCAAGGTTTGTCGGAATATCTTCCGATAAGCAGCAGCGGACATCTTGAAATTTTCAAGCAGATACTCGGTGTACAGCTTGACCCCGACGCTTCACTCGAATTCAGCATAATGCTTCATGTGGCTACAGTGCTCAGCACAATCGTGATACTATGGCATGAATTCTACCCGCTTCTCGTGTCATTTTTCACAATAAAGCGCGATAACCGCTTCTATACCGTGTGCAAGATTTTGCTTTCTTGTATTCCCGTCGCTATCGTAGGTGTATTTTTCCAGAAAAATGTAGAGGAATTTTTTGAAGGCAACCTTACCGTTGTCGGTGTGTGCCTCATAATCACTGCCGCGCTGCTGTGCTTTGCCTATTTCAGCCGTACTCGCGCAGCAATCATGAACCCCAATCGTCCGCAGGGACGCGATATCTCATGGCTCGACGCCTTCATAATCGGTTGTGCCCAGGCTGTTGCGGTACTCCCCGGTTTGTCACGCTCAGGCACAACTATCGCCACCGGTATAATACTTGGCGACAACCGCGAGAAAGTGGCGCAGTTCTCATTCCTCATGGTCATTATCCCCATCCTCGGCAAGGGGCTGCTCGACCTTAAAGACATGCTGTTTCCCGATGAAGTCGCCGCAGCCGCTCCTGCCGTCGGCACCCTGCCGCTTGTTATCGGATTCCTTGCTTCCTTTATCGTAGGCTGCATTGCCTGCAAATGGATGCTCAACATCGTGAAGCAAGGCAAGCTCGTATGGTTTGCCGTTTACTGCGTCCTCGCAGGTATCCTCTGTCTTGTATGGTAAACCACTGGAAATGAATTTTATTGACGGAGAAATATTATATATCGACAAACCGCTCGGATGGACCTCGTTCGATGCAGTGAAGCGCATCAGGGGCGCACTGTTGCGACGCATGAAAATCAAAAAGCTCAAGGTTGGTCATGCGGGAACGCTCGACCCTCTTGCCTCGGGGGTTATGATGATATGCACAGGTAAGGCGACAAAGCAGATTGACTCCCTGCAGGCTCATGTCAAGGAGTATGTGGCGACCATCGCACTTGGAGCAACCACACCTTCTTTTGACCTTGAGACCGAGATTGATGCCACTTATCCTACCGGTCATATCACAAAAGAGCTGGTCGAAGAGACCCTGAAAAAATTTACCGGTCCTATCTCTCAGATACCCCCCTCATTCTCGGCGTGTAAAGTCGACGGGGTGCGTGCCTACGAACATGCCAGGAAAGGCAAAGAAGTCGTAATAAAGCCGAAACTACTGGTAATCGATACCATCGAACTGCTCGACTTCTCGCAGGAAAGCATCACTATCAGGGTCGTGTGCAGCAAAGGCACATATATCCGCGCCCTTGCCCGCGACATCGGCGATGCCCTCGGCTCGGGAGGCCACCTGACATCACTGCGGCGTACACGCGTCGGCGACATTCATGTCAACGACTGCCTGTCGGTTGACAATGCGATAAAACTCATCGGAGAGACACCGATAGAAATGCCGGAAGAGACTGATAGCAACCATAACTGACAATAACAACATTACCGTATATACGTTTATGAAACTTTCACAATTTAAATTCAAACTTCCCGAAGAGCTGATCGCGACCGAGCCTTGCCCCGTGCGCGACGAGTCACGCCTAATGGTGGTGCACCGCTCTACAGGCGAGATTGAACATCGCCAGTTCAAGGAAATAATCAACTACTTTGACGAAGGTGACATGTTCATCTTCAACGACACAAAAGTATTTCCCGCGCTTCTCTACGGCAATAAGGAAAAGACCGGCGCAAAGATAGAGGTATTTCTGCTGCGCGAACTAAACGAAGAAAACAAATTGTGGGATGTGCTTGTGGAGCCTGCTCGTAAAATACGTATCGGCAACAAGCTTTATTTCGGCGACGACGAGTCGATGGTAGCGGAAGTCATCGACAACACTACCTCGCGCGGCAGAACACTCCGCTTCCTCTACGACGGAAGCCACGAAGAGTTTAAAGACGCGCTTTACAAGCTCGGGCAGACACCGCTGCCACCCTATATAAAGCGCGAGCCTGTGCCGGAGGATGCGGAGCGTTACCAGTGTATCTTTGCCCAGAAGGAAGGCGCGGTGGTGGCTCCGTCGGCAGGTATGCACTTCAGCCGCGAATTGCTCAAGCGCATGGAAATAAAGGGCATCGAATCGGGATTCCTGACCGTACATTCAGGTCTCGGCAACTACCGTGAAATTGATGTGGAAGACCTCACCAAACATCGCATGGACTCCGAGGAAATGGAAGTGAGCGAGGCTTTGGTAGAGCGTGTCAACGCGACAAAAGATGCAGGCAAGCAGGTATGTGCTGTCGGTACCTCCGTGCTTCGCGGCATCGAAAGCGCGGTAAGCATGGGAGGCCACATGAAGACCTTCTCCGGCTGGACCAACAAATTCATCTTCCCCCCCTACGATTTCACTGTCGCAACGGCAATGGTGAGCGGTTTCCACATGCCCTACTCGACCATGCTTATGATGGTAGCCGCATTCGGAGGCTACGACCTCATAATGAAGGCATACGAAGTCGCTGTAAAAGAGAAATACCGTTTCGGTGCCTACGGTGACGCAATGCTCATCATCGACTAATCGCAGAGACTTACACCGTCGATATCACATAGACGCGCTGTCATTGCCCCGGCAAGGTCAGCGCGTATTTTTATGGTCATCGCGCAGGCATTGTCAAAAGTCTGGCTCACGATTCTCACCTCCGGGTCTTTGACCGCCTTCATCACATCGTTCATGGCAAGATAAGGAAACGTAAAATCAATTACCCTCTGCTCGTGACATTCGATAATAGAGCCTGCCGTAATCGCCTCACGCGCCGCCTCGCGGTAAGCCACGATCAAGCCGCTCGTGCCAAGCTTTATGCCTCCGAAATAACGCACCACCACTATTACTATATTGGTGAGGTTAAATGAGTTTATTTGCCCTAAAATAGGCTTACCGGCGGTTCCCGAGGGCTCCCCGTTGTCGTTGGACTGAAATTCTGTGCGCGCAGCCCCGAGCATGTATGCCCAGCACACATGACGCGCGTCATGATACTTTTTCTGATAAGAAGCAATCACCTCCTTGGCGGCAGCGACAGTGTCGACCGGCACGGCAAAAGCGAGAAATTTACTCATCTTCTCCTTGTACCATCCCTCCGCAGGAGCCTCAAGCGTATAAAAAGTATCACCCATAATCCTTTTGTTTTCCACAAAGGTAAGGATTATGGGTGACAATCTGAAATACTATTTTATCCTATGTGTCCTATCAGTAGGAGTGACTGTCGTTTTCCATCTCTTTAGGGGTAAACTGTCCACGGTCCATCTTGTACCACACATACGCGATATAGCCGACTACGACAGGTATCAATATCGACACGAAGCTCATCACCTTCAGGGTGAAATAGGTCGAAGAACTGTTCTGGATGGTTAATGAGCTTGACGGGTCGGTAAGCGACGGATAATAGGGAGTGTCATTATAGCCGGCGACAAAGAATAGCGCAAGCACTACAAGCACCGTGCCTATACCCGACCACCATATACCTTTGGTATAATGCTCCGACACACTTGAACGGAACACGGCATAAAGCACCATCACAACACCCACAAGGAAGATGACAAGACACCACCACATCTCTATGAAGTTGACAAGATAGCGGTTGGGCTCAAGCAGGAAGCTGTGAGGTCCTGTGGTGCGGTAGCCGTCAGTCATCAGGAGCATTCCCACGAAAACGAGGAAGAACACCACGAAGATGACACCGTTGACAAGCACACGCCGCTTGTTGAGATTGAAGAAATGCTCGTCGTCGCCCACATTGTTCATGAAATAAAGCGCTGCCTGCATCCGCGCAAGAAATACCACGGCAATTCCGAGAATCCAGTTTTTCCAGCAGAATATCGCCTCAAATCCGTGAGTGGGCGCCCATTGTGATATCACAGGCGCACCGGCGTCAAGTATGTTACCCATCCTTACGCTAAACTCGGCACCGAAGAAAAACATCGATACGGCAACACCGAGCAAGAAACAGCCAAGCACACCGTTGATCATCAACAGCCAGTCGTAGAAGGAGGTGCCATATAGGTTGCCCGCCTTGCGGCGATACTGGAAGCTCACTGCCTGCCCCACGAAGGTAAATAATATAAGCATCCATAACCAGTAGGCACCTCCGAAACTTGTACTGTAAAACAGAGGGAATGACGCGAAAAACGCGCCGCCAAACACAACAAGAGTCGTGAAGGTCAATTCCCATTTCTTGCCTATCGAATTAATAATAAGATTGCGTTCCAGCGGATTGCGTGTGCAGAGTATCATCGATTGACCGCCCTGGACAAACAGGAGGAACACAAGCAGTGCGCCCAATACCGAGATGAGCAGCCACCAGTATATCTGTAAATGTTCAAGTGCCATAACTGTTATTCTTTAGATATTGTTGATAAATCCTCCTTTGAGTGCTTGCGTATCTGAGTGAGCATGATGCTGATTTCAGCTGCAAGGAGTATTGTAAATACAGCCGCAAACATCCAGAAGGTCACAATCACCGATGATTCGCTGATGTGGCTGATGGCGGCACGTGTCGGCATAAGGTTCTGAATCACCCAGGGCTGACGGCCTACCTCGGCGGTAATCCATCCGCTCTGCGAGCAGACCCATACCACGACAATCGACAGCATTCCTATCCAGTTGACCACCTTATTCTTTAGCCATGAGGGTTTCTTATAGGCGGCGAAAAGGGCAATAGCGAAGAAAAGGAGGAGATATCCGCCGGCAATGACCATGATGCGGAACGCGTAGAAAGTCATCGCCACGGGAGGTATCGCCTCGTTTGCCGAGTCAAAGTAACCGTAGCCGAAATATTCATATTTTGAACGCAGCTCCTTTTCAGCTTCTGCCATGGCGGCATTATCGCCTGCAGCCATCGCCTTATCGTAAGAGCGTAACGCCTCATGTGCTTCCTTACCTATCGCTATACGTTCGTTATATCCCACGGTCTTCAATGTGTCTCCCGCCTCATTGATTTCAATGCCGTTGATAAGGTCGTTGATACCAGGTACAAACGCATGGGGGTCATGCGTGGCGAGGAACGACAGTCCGTAAGGTATACTTATATGAAATAGATACGGATCTTCATTGTTGTCAACATTTTTTGAAGGATTGAGCAATCCCACAGCCACAAGCTCCTGACCGCGGCTACCGTCATAAAGACCTTCCATTGCAGCAAGCTTCATGGGCTGATGTTTTGCTACATTGACAGCCGACATGTCGCCGGTGGCAAGTGTGATGAGGATACCGGCACCGCCTACCCAGCCGGCAATCTTGATAGAGTCCATCGCCATCTCGACATTACGTCTTTTGAGCAGAAACCAGCAGCTGACGCCGATTACGAAGACTCCGGCAACTACCCATGCGCTCGACACAGTGTGGGTAAATTTGGCTACAGCCGTATCGGAGAACACCAGCGCCCAGAAATCATCCATCACATTTCTCATCTGTGCCGGGTCAAACTCCATGCCTGCGGGCTGCTGCATCCATGCGTTAGCAATCAGAATCCACATCGCCGACAGCGCCGTGCCGATAGCGGTAAGCCATGTCGCGGTGAGATGAAATGCAGGGCTGACCCTCTTCCATCCGAAAAACATCACGGCGATAAATGTCGACTCCATAAAGAATGCCACGATTCCCTCGATGGCAAGTGGCGCGCCGAATATGTCGCCGACAAACCAGCTGTAATTTGACCAGTTTGTTCCGAACTCAAATTCCAGGATAATTCCGGTAGCCACTCCAATCGCGAAGTTGATACCGAAGAGCAACATCCAGAATTTTGTCATTGCAAGCCACTTTACCGCCTTCGTCTTTACATAAATGCTCTCCATGATTGCCACGATGAGAGCCAGACCGATTGTGAGCGGGACAAACAGCCAGTGGTACATCGCGGTAAGCGCAAATTGCCACCGCGACCAGTCTACTACACTAATTAAGTCATCCATAAGCGATTTTATTATTGTTGATTATTGATTTCGGTTATTGTCAATCAGCGCGTTTCTGACAGCCTGTGCCCGGTCAGCATCATTGTCGTAGTCACGCTTCAACAAGTCAGGGAAGAAAAACAGCCTGAAGATAAAAAACAAGATAAAAAGCTTTATTATAATCATCAGCCACAGATAGCGGCCTACGGTCATCGACCGGAAACCGTCACGATAGAAACGGTAAATCCTGACAAATATATTGCCGCACGATGAGCCTTGAATTTGATCCATGATATTGTTTTTACACAAAAGTAAACATACTTTTGTATAAAACAAACTATATTACTTAATAGTTTCGTAAAAATAGTGCGTGATAGGGTGCTGCAAAATAGGGGTACGCGGGTAGTCCCGATGGGGCACCTGTGGAATATAGGTCCCACCAGAACAACCCAACCCTGAAACGGATTACATAAATATGTGATAATGAGATGCCTATGCAACCGGCTCCGGGGTTGAGCCGAGGAGAGAGGCGCTTGAGCCACGGGTATGCCTTCGGCATTACCCGCAGTTACCAGAATGAATCCCCTTGCGGGGATTTATGGCACCATGCACCTTAAGTTAGTAGCTTTGAGTGGAAGCTTGCCCGGTACATGAGGGCAAAAAATCATGATTTTCCCATAGGGATAATCCATTTGTAGCCGTGGCGTTGAGCATAGCGAAACCCACGGACAACCGGCGCCCCCATCATTGTTTCCCGACAGGGAATCCTCAGGGAGTAGAATTGACGATTCCTGACGGAAACATTTTATTTTTCAATCATTTCCGGTGGTATCGTTTCGCTCAACCACCGGCTATAGAGAGATTATCCCTAACGGGAAATCCATCCACTCTTGACAATCTGTCCTTATATATCATTACCGGCGGCTTCGGGCACTTAGACGAAATGGAAATGTACGGACACAAAAAAAGCTGATCACTAAGTGGTCAGCTTATTTCATGCTGTATGAATAATCAATTATTCAGCTACAACAGCAGCAGAGTCAGCTACAACAGCAGCAGAGTCAGCAACTACTGAATCAGCAGGAGCAACTTCTTCTACAGCTACAACTTCTTCCTCTACAACAACTGCAGAATCAGCGGCAGCGTCAGTAGCCTCAGATGACTTGCAAGCGAACATTGATACGCTGAACATAACAGCAAGTAATAAAACTAACTTTTTCATTTCTTTGTGAATTAATAATAAAACAATTTTTAGCTTCAAAAACGATGCAAAGTTAATACAAAATCGGAATACTACAACATTTTTTAGAATATTTTTTTGCATCAACTTGCATTTTTATTAATAATAGCAAAATTATGTATTATTTTAACCTGACTTTTAACACTTTACGGGACGTTCGACGGTCAAGAGCAAATTGCTAAGTTAATCCAAGGCGGACTGATAACTGCTCTTCATTTTTCTTTTATGCTCCAAAATCAAAGCAGCCCACCCGATTATGAATGAGCTGCTATGTATCTAAACAAATTCTTGGATTCACTTTTACTTTGAAATGGTAAGAACGTAGGTAGTTGAATAATCATTCCAAATTCCGATACTCGGCTTTCCTCTTGACACATATTGCCAATCTCTACCACGATTACCAGAGCCACCATCTGACGTCGTTTGATACCCGAGTGCTTTTAATTGAGATACCCATGTTTTAAAAGCCGCATTGGAATACACTTGAACATCAATGTATTTGATATTGTTTCCAATTGCTCGCAGAACGATTATGCTTGCATTTGCGGACTCCGGGGCTGGCGTGTATTCGAGGCCATTGCTGTACTCCTCATGAACTACTTTGCAGTTTTTGGAGTAAACAAAGATTGTTGATTTCCCGTACCCGTAGTCAGGTTCATCTATCCTAAACCGATAGGTGTAGCCGTTAGCCTCCAGCATGTCAGCAACTGGTTTGGCGTTTGTCGCTGTTGTCTGTTGAATGGCTTTTATTAGAGAGGTGATAGAGGGAGCTTGGGCATTTGCCATGCTGAAACCTGAAATTATCAGGCATAGTAAAAATAGAAGCTTTTTCATACTATTTTGTTTTATTATTTTAGAGTACAGATTAATTCTTCACCACAATAATATTGTATGGTAGAAGGAATGTCTGAAGTTGAATTATATGATAGTTTTACTGAGACGATATTATCTCCGACTTTAGATAATTCTGAGAGTCGTTTATCTAATGCTTTCAGATTCTGCTTGTTTTCTTTTGTATCAGAGAATGCGAATACATTATTCCATGTCTCCGTACCTCCATATTTCTTTGGAATGAGCATAAATGCTTTACGTCCTGATTCCCCTTTCGCATTTAGAATATCCTTGCTTTTTAGTTGCCGTTTTCTTGTATCCTTAAACTTGGTTTTTAATGGTGTGAAATTTACTTCTACCACTCTTCCTAGCTGGTCTGTTAACAGTGAAGAAGAACCAAAATTAATTATAGCAGATAACGGTAGAAAACAATTGAGCCACTGAAGATCCTCAGCAATCTCAATAAGAAATTGCACCTTTTGTGGAGTTAAACGGACATCTCCAGCTCCTTTTGACTGACCAAGGTTTTGGGGTAATGATTCCAAATTAATTTGAGATAAGAATGATAGTTTATCGATCCATTTAGAGTCTGTGGTGGCTGCTTTATCAACAAGAATAGGGTTGGTATCATTACTTCCCCTAATACGTCCAATCTCTCCGGATTGAGAAGATATCAAAAGCACTTCGTTATTCTGAATTGAGAAGTCCCAGTCAGAAATATTTGGGATTGCACTTTTTTTGAATTTATCTGTGTGAGGTGTCGCTCTATAAGTGAAATACGGGAGTAAAGAAAAATTGCCATACTTAAGCAATACAGGGTGTTGCTTTAAAGTTAGTAAACACTCCGGCCTATTATTGAGTAGTAAGGCTAAGTGTGGAGTCATAGAATCCTTAAGTTGCATTTCCAAAGATCCATCCGCATCGATCGCTCTCAAATCATTTAAAGTAGATTCTAGCAAATAATCTGAAAGTTCATTTTTAGCAAGATCATTTCTGATACTTTCAAACATATTATTGCCAAGTTTCTGGAATACACCATTGCCAATCATAGAGATTTTCTGATTGGTCAACAAGGGGAACGGAGATACTTCAAGAGGACGAATGCCATGCTCAAAGAGCATCAGTGCTTCAACTGTTGTCGGACTCTTTAATCCTACTCTTTCACCCTCCTTTCTAAAACTATTCAGTTTTGAGTCCGAGAAGTTTATTGTAGAGAGTGATTGAAACACCTTTTGGACATCAGATCTGGCACTTTCGTTAATGGCACTAGTTGCCAATCCAGTCCAATCAATATCAAATTGAGCGACAGCAGGGAGTGTTCCTACCATACAGTTCAATGTAATGACAATGATCAGTTTAATAGTTTTGGATAACATAATCATAAAATGCTTGAGATTGTTTTTCCTGTTGTTTCTTCATCTCTCGTGCCATACTTTTCAGTTCCTTTTCCGTCTGCAACTGAAGTTTATCATAAGTTGCATTTAGATAAGCCCGGCGATGTGGCAATTCGGCTCTTGCCGCTTCTACTTTTTTCTCACTCATATACAACGATTCCCCCACATTGGCTAGGAAGCCACCTGTTAAGAATGAGGCAAGCCCAGCAACAACACCTGCACCAAAGGCTGTTCCGTTCAGATCACTTCGAATATTTCCAATTTTATTGAACCCACCCATTCCTATAGTTATGTTTGTGTCCATCCTTGGAATTTGAATTACATTTTGTTTCTTTCCAGATATTCCAAGGTTTTTTAATAATTCAGCACGCGCCTTGTCGAGACCTTCATTGTAATTCTTTGTCTGTGCTAAAACATAATCATAAATAATGCCTTCATTCCAATATTTACGAAGCAGTTCCATGTATGAATTGTAGATGTATGAGGGCAAAGATTCCTCCATATCTTGATCCATACTATACGCTATCGCAAACTGTTTCATTTGCTTTAGGAGTCCTTCCATTACTTCGTATTGCAAAGCAGCCGTAAAGCGTTCCATTGATTTGACTTCAAAATCTCGATAAGATTTCATTTGAGACTCCAAAGATTCTGCAATCTCATGGCGATGATTAGCTGATGCTTTTGCGATATCGCCCTTATTGAACAATGGACAGTTTAAGCGTAGGTATCTCAGTTCATGGAATGTTAGGGAGTCCAAACCTTCAGATAGATTTCTTACAAAATCATCGGCTATTGAACGATAAGCAGGTGAAGTTAGCGTACTAGTATAAAGTTGCTCTGCAGTCATATCCTCAAATTGCGTTACTATATCAAGCTTACGTTCCTTCACCAATGTATTTAGCAAATCAGATACACCTTTATTAGAAGATGTAGATGCTGTTTGTGCCAACTTTTGTAATGTAGCGAGATCAAGAGAGCCAATGTCTGAAATAGCAATGAATTCTGTAGCGAGTTTTGAATCTTCGCCCGTATCGCTGCAAGCAATGTTTACCAGTTCACCTATATTAGACGAAAGATAAGCCGCCTTTGCCCGTGCTTGTCCGCTTATAGATTGAGTGAACACTACAGAACATAAAACTGTGGCAGATATAATGATATTTTTAATCCCCATATCAGTCCACATAATAATCAGAGTGATTATAATAAGCGTTGTTGTCAGTTCCGTTTTCCTGACCGACAGATTCTAGGTAGTCAATTGCTGCACCTTGAGAAGTTCTGTCATCGCCATTCCCTATTACTCCTTCAGAATAATCAACGCCGGGAGTATAAGTTTCGTCATCAGAAGCGGGAATATAAACTTCCTCCACAACAGCTTCTTCAATGGAATCTGACTGAGTAGCATTATTCTTAGCATTATTCCCATTGCAACTGGCGAGAAGTACAATGAAAGAAGCCAAGCAGAAAAATAAGTATTTCTTCTTCATCTTTAACAGATGCCTCCTGACTCCCTAATTTGGCGGTTAAGTTTGGGTACAAGAAAAGAGGGGAATTTATCGCACCTCTATCATGGTTGAACAGGCTCGCCAAAGCCTACAGACTGAATGATATATGAGGGTAGAATAAACTGCCCCTCTGAATTGAGTATGCGAAGACACGACGGCAATGGTCGCATCAGCAGATACTACAAAACAGAAAGAGCGTCTAATCTCACTCAATCTCAGTCTGTTAATTGAATTGGCGATTCGTTCAACCGAGAAAGAAAGCTTGACACTTTTCTTATCCAACGGCATGTCTCTTCCATCGGATGCGGCAAATGTATAAATAAATTTTGGATTAGACGCTCTTTGTGAGCAGATTATTCTACATCAGATAAGATATTTAATGTTTTCTCTGACGAAAAAGCCCCTCGCGCGAAAGCATTACAGTAAGGCAAAAAAAGCAGACGGATGCCGTATAGCTATATCGCTATCTCAGCAACCGTCTGCATATCCATGTGTTACAGTCAGATTGTCAAACTCAAGATAACAGCAATTTATATGTTATACTATTTTAACCTGATTTTTAACACTTTACATATTTGTCCGATGGTTGACTTCCGCACGATAAGAGTCGGCTATCTTGTTAGCCATCACCACCGCACGGGTTATATGGTCGCATATATGGTCATTTCCGACAAGCCGGTCGACACCTGCCTTGATCAAGGTCTGACGCACCTGCGGGTTGACTCCTGACAACACTATATGTATGCCCTCGCTTTGCGATGATTTTATCAGCAGTTCGAGATTATGTACAGCCGTAGCGTCAATAAACGGCACTTTGCGCATACGGATGATGCGCACAACCGGCTTCGCTCCGAGCGTGGACCTCATCATCTCGTCAAACTTAGTGGCGACACCGAAGAAAAACGGACCGTCAATCTCATATACACTTACGCCTGGAGCCACATCAAGCACCTCATGTTGGGTAGCCTCAGTACCTTCAGCCACATCGAGCTGCTCGGAATATACCTTGATTTCGGTATTCTCCATGACACGGCGCAAGAAAAGTATCACGGCAAGCAGCAATCCTATCTCGATGGCGATTGTCAGGTCGAAGATTACGGTGAGGAGGAATGTTACTATGAGTACCGACACATCGCTCTTCGGCGCCTTGAAGATGCCTACGACCGTACGCCATCCGCTCATATTATATGACACCACAATCAGCACCGCGGCAAGGCAGCTCATGGGGACAAGGTTGATAAGCGGCATCAGAAACAGGAATATCATCAGCAGCACAACTGTGTGGATGATACCGGCAACCGGTGTACGACCGCCGTTGGTAATATTGGTCATCGTACGCGCGATAGCACCTGTGACAGGTATTCCGCCGAAAAACGGCACCACGACATTAGCTATTCCCTGCCCTATCAGCTCGGTGTTGCTGTTGGTGTGCGACCCTGTGACACCATCTGCGACCGTCGCCGACAGCAACGACTCGATGGCACAAAGTATCGCGATTGTAAATGCCGAAGGAAGGAGGATATTAATCGTGTTCATTGACAACTCAAAGCCCTGGGGCTGAGGAATGTCGGTAGGAAGATTGCCGAAGCGGTCACCGATAGTCTCCACGTTCATGCCCGGTATAGCTTCTTTCATGAAATACACGAGAGCCGTGACTATTATGATGGCGATAAGTGAGCCGGGAAGTTTCTTGGAGATTTTCGGAGTAAGGATGATAATCAGCAGCGACACCACGCCTACACCAAGGGTCGGAAGGTCGATGTTACCGAAATTAGAGATAAAGACGCCCCATTTGGAAAGGAAGTCACTCGGCACATCCTTAAGTCCAAGTCCAAAGAAATCATTTATCTGAGTAGAAAAAATCGTGAGTGCGATACCGCTGGTGAAGCCCACCACGATAGGATATGGTATAAACTTGATGACCGTGCCAAGATGAAACAGTCCCAAAAGTATAAGTATCAATCCCGCCATCAATGTGGCTATCGCCAACCCCTGCAATCCGTAATTCTGGATGATACTGTACACAATCACGATGAAAGCACCGGTCGGACCGCCAATCTGCACGGAATTACCTCCGCATACCGAGACAAGGAAACCACCGATTATCGCAGTAATCAACCCCACTGTCGGACTCACACCCGACGCGATACCAAATGCAATGGCAAGCGGAAGCGCTACAATACCGACTACAATACCCGCAATAAGGTCGTCTTTAAAACGACTCATTGAATAGTGACGCAACGCCGAAATCAATTTCGGGCGAAAGTCAATTGTACCTGAAAGATTCATCTCAAACGATGATAAAGTTTAACAGTTTTTATAGATTGGAAAAAGAAAGCGCAAAGTTAGCAAATTTTCGTTAATCCACAAAACCGTATATCCAAGTTTCCACATTCAGGAATCATTAAGTGGCTCCGAGATGATTCCTTACGGAAACATCGGCGCTGTTGATTTCTTTCCGGGGGTTTCGCTGCGCTCAACCACCCGGCTAAACGCAGATGATGCCCTGCGGGCAACATGCCGCCCTCAATCGCGGGCGGTATTCCAGCAGCCCGCACACAACCGGGGATTCTTTTGCTTTTCATCCACGATTGAGACACCTTATACTGCATTTTTGCTCGATTTAAGTATTATTAACATTGGGGGGGGTAATTTATTGCTGTTTTGCTTATTTTTGCCTAATCTTATAAGGATATAATTAATTTTACAAATAATCAATTATTAATTCACATGAAAAGACTTACACTTATGGCGTTTGTGATGCTATTTTCTTGCATCATGGCGCAGCACACACGTGCAGAGGGAATTTCGCTGATTACCAATGGCGATGGCTCGACCGATGACGTATCATGTTTCTTTAGCGGTATGGGCGGTGAAATAACACACGCCCAGATGGATGGCAATACATTCAAAGTAGATATTAGTGCCGGGTCGGAAAATATGTGGGATGCACAGTTCGGCATAAAAGCATTACAGAAAATTCCGGCAGGAACATTTGTTAGATTTAAAACTATGGTAAAATGCACCGACTCGCGCGAATGCGACATTCAGGCGCACCGCGATGCACTCGGCAACTATGTACATTGGAACTATTTAGGGTATCAGTTCACAACTAAAGCTAACGAATGGATAGAGTATGAATGGACAGGGACTGTTCCTGCCGAAGCCGATGACTGTGACGTGATTTGTATTAATTTCGGCACATTACCGGAAGCAGCTACCATCTGGTTCAAGGATATAGAATGGGAAATCACAACGCCGGAGGAAATAAATGAAGGCATTATAGCAACATTCTTTGGCACAAGTAGAAACATTGCATATCCTAACGGGCAGTTTGAATATTCGACACAATTAACTATAGATGGTCAGGTCTACCTGGCAATGAAACCCAGAGCCGCAGAGAATGCAGCTTATGACGCACGTGTCCCTCTGTTTCTAACATGGCAACAGACACAACTAAGACCGAATAAAACCTATTATATGACCTTTGATGTAATGGGAACACCGTCGGAACACAAACAATACATCTTTACCATCGGAAGCGATGGAGTCAACACGACCATTCCATTTAACATCACTGATAAATGGCAACGCGTTACAAAAGAGATAACCACCGGTGAATCTCAAACTATTCAGGAAATCGATTTATTATTCGGCGCAAGCGAAGGTTTAGTATATATTACAAACATATTTATCTACGATGCGCTCGACAATCCTAATCTGCCGGAAATCCCCACTGTAGATCTCACGCGTATACCTGCGGTAGTTACGCCAGCCATCCCCATTGAAATTGGAGCCACACAACAGATAGCCGCTGTAATACAACCCGAAACTGCCGCAGATGCGCCACTTGTATGGACATCAGCCAATGAAGAGATCGCGACAGTCAACGAACATGGATCTGTGACCGGCATCTCGAAAGGTCTCACTTCTATCAGCGTAAAATCGGAAATTGCGGAATGGGGAAGCTCTATTCCTGTCTATGTTCATGATGCCGAGCCTACACCCGTTGCGGTAAGCTCGATCACCATCGACCCAATGATTGTCGACAATGCGAAGACGGGCGACAGGATTAATCTCACTGCTACCGTATTGCCGGAAAATGCCGATGACAAGACAGTGACATGGAGCAGCAGCAATGAAAGCGTGGCGACAGTCAGCACCGACGGTGTGGTCGACATCGTGGCTCCCGGCACTGCGGTAATCACCGCGACTGCAAATGACGGAAGCGGAGTCAAGGGCGTGTGTCTGATAAGCGGGCTTTCAAGCCTCGACGACGTGGTGTACACCTCTCCAGCCGACAAGAAGGATGTGTACACGGTTGACGGCAAACTCATTATGCGCTCGGCTACCCGCGACGACCTCAACACTCTGGCTCCTGGCATCTATCTCGTTGGCGACATGAAGATTGCGATACGTTAAACCTTTATCGAGTTGCAATAGTAAGTCAAAGGGGAGCATCATGCACGATGCTCCCCTTCTTTATTTCACATATATAAGCGGTCAAGTTGATTATCTCATATTGTCCGGAATGAAAAAATAATGGCTCCAAGATGATTCCCTAGCGGGAAACATTCTCTTTTTGCTCGCTTTCCAGGGTTTCGCTGCGCTCAACCACCCGGCTAAATTTTGATGATGCCCTGCCGGGCAACATGCCGACACAGCGTTGCGAGCGCATGGTTCGTGAGAGGTGGCGTTAAGGTCGTTAGGGGCTCTAAGGGCTCTAAGGTCTCTAAAGTCTTTAGCGACCTCTCGGAGTACTCCGAGAGCACTGAAAACAACCGACGACCGGGACGGGCGCCCTCCCAGGCGCCCCTACTGCTACGCGATATGGAGGTATTCCGGCAGCCCCTACTGCTACGCGATGTGGGGCGGCATTCCAGCAGCCCCTACTGCTACGCGCTACATCTGAAAACTGAACTCTGACGACTGACAACTCCATCATACATGGATGTCGCGGATGTCGTAGGGCGTTTCCTGGTAGACGAAGTAGTTGAGCCAGTTGCTGAAGAGGAGGTTGGCGTGGGAGCGCCAACGCACGATGGGACCTTTTGCAGGGTCATCGTCGACGTAATAATGAACGGGTACATGTGGATTCATGCCCTTTTCAAGGTCGCGGCGATATTCAAAGTCGAGTGTGCCGGGTGAATATTCCGAGTGTCCCGTGATGAAAAATTCCCTGCCGTTGCGAGCCATCACCATATACACACCGCTTTCATCGCTTTCAGCAATTATGTCAAGCCCGTCGACACGCTCAATCTCCTCGCGTCGCACTTCGCTGAAACGGCTGTGGGGCACATAAAACTCGTCGTCAAATCCACGGAATATAGGATTTTTCGGGTCGCTGATATGATGAGGGAACACTCCGGAAATCTTCCGGTCAATGACATGCTTCGGCACACCGTAATGATGATACAATCCGGCAAACGCCGCCCAACATATATATAATGTGGAAGTGACATGGGTGCGCGCCCAGTCAAATATTTCGCAAAGCTCCTGCCAATAGTCAACCTCCTCAAAATCGACCTTTTCCACGGGAGCGCCCGTGATTATGAAACCGTCGTAATTTTGTTGACGTATATCTTCAAATGTCTTGTAAAACTCTTCGACATGCTCGCGGGGAGTGTTGCGTGACACATGCGATGCCGTATCAATGAGATCAAGCTCAATCTGCAACGGCGTGTTGGAGATAAGCCGCAGCAGGTCGGTCTCGGTCATGATTTTAAGCGGCATAAGATTCAATATGCCTATACGCAGGGGGCGTATATCCTGCGACGAGGCGCGCTGCTCATCGATTATAAATATATTTTCTTCTCTAAGTGTCTCAACCGCAGGGAGAGACACAGGCACTCTTACCGGCATAGTAACTCTTTAGGATTGATATTGCAATTTACATGATTCAAGACGCGACAAGGCGGCATCCCTGCCAAGATTAACCCTGTCGGGATAATGGGCGTCACTATTGACCACGATGCCCCGCGCCGACCCGACAATGCGGTCCCAGTAGCGCAACTCCGGGAAAAACCGGTGGACCGACTCAAAGGTTTTGGTATTTATCTCGACAAGAAGCCCTTTCTCTATCACGAGGTCGATAAGGGCATAAGCAAGTTCACGATACCATTTCTCGTCCTCGATTCCGGGACTGAACAGCGATGCGTTATGACCAATCTTGTCAAGATGACCGATGATGTCGAAACCTCCCGCCTCTACCATGGCAATCGACTGCCGGTAAAAGAGTTCCACCACATGACGGATATCATTATCGAAATATCGCGCCATCTTTCCCTTGAACGACTCAAAACTGCCGTCGACATCCACATATCCTTCATCCGACGGAACAAAATGCACGGAGCCAATGCGATAATCGAGAGGCATCGACTGAAAACGGGGCATCGACGCACACCATTGATCGCCAAGATAGTCAATTTCCATCGACGAATACAGCTTTATACGGTCGCCGTACACTCCTCTTAGGCGCTCCACCTCATCAAGATAAGGCTTGACATCGGTCTCCAGCATATTGCACGGCGATTCAAAGGGAACCGGTGAATGAGGAGAGAATCCCCAATGCTTCATTCCGGCATTTATGGCGGCGACAACCATCACTTCCATAGACACACGCCCGTCGCAAAACTGGGTGTGGCTATGGAAGTTATAGCAATCGGTCGACTCTGTAATATCTATAATGTCATCAGCAGTCATAAATCACTCCTCAACAATATTATATGACTTGGCGAAAACCATTTTACGCATAAACAGCACACCGGCACATAACGCCACAAGAAGACCCGCCCCGAGCGAAACATAATAATCGAGACGCAGTCCCTCCGGTGCAAACAATATATAAGTGGTGCATACACAGGTCATGAACATTGCCGGAAGTACTGTAATCCAATAAGTCTTTCCGTGACGGGCGAGATACACTGAAATCGCCCAAAGAGTAAACACGGCAAGAGTCTGGTTGCACCACGCAAAGTAACGCCACAGCACATTGAAATCAATCTGCATGATAAAAAATGTCACCGCAAAAATAGGTATCGACACAACGAGGCGGTGCATGATAGTGCGCTGGTCGTAGCGCATGAAATCAGCAGCAATGAGTCGCGCGCTGCGGAGAGCGGTGTCGCCGGTGGTAATCGGGGCGGCAATTACTCCGAGTATGGCAAGTATGCCGCCAAAAGTACCGAGCCAGCTTATAGAAATGTCGTGAACGAGTCCTCCGGCACCGCCGTTAGCGGCAAGATATTCGGCAAGACGGTCATATCCGCCCGTGAAGGCGATAGCCGCAGCCGCCCATATCAAAGCCACAAGTCCCTCAGCTACCATGGCACCGTAAAACACGGGTCGTGCAAGCTTCTCATTTTTCAGACAGCGCGCCATCATGGGCGACTGGGTGGCATGGAAACCGGAAATAGCACCACAGGCAATCGACACAAACATCATCGGGAACAACGGCATCGCTTCGGCATCGGCATTACGGTTGAAGAAACCTTCACTGATACCGGTAGGAATAGTGACATCGCCAAATATCATCACCCCCATGATGCCTGCCGCCATGAAAAGCAGCGCGAAGCCAAACAAGGGATAAATATTGCCGATAAGCTTGTCAATCGGAAGCACTGTCGCAAGCATATAGTACACAAATATAGCGAGAATCCAGAAACGCGTATCCATCCAATCGGGTGTCATGCTCGCTATAAGGTCGGCGGGAGTAAGCACGAACACGGCGCCTACAAGCATCATCAGCAGGAGGGAGAATCCTCTCATCACCTGCTTTATACCGACCCCAAGTTCATTGCCGACAATCTCCGGAAGCGATGCACCGTCGCGGCGTATCGAAATAACGCCTGACATGAAATCATGAACCGCCCCGGCGAATATAGTGCCGAACACAATCCACAGGAATGCCGCCGGGCCAAACATGATGCCCATGATAGCGCCGAAGATAGGTCCGAGACCGGCGATATTAAGAAATTGTATCAGAAACACTTTCCATGTCGGAAGAGGCAGATAGTCAACCCCGTCCTGCTTAGTATAACACGGCATCTGACGTTTCGGGTCACAGCCAATGACACGCTCCATCAGCATGCCGTAAATAAAATACCCGCCTATCAGCACTGCTATGGCGATAAGAAACAAACTCATACGTATCTTTTAATTATAAGGTTAAATCTATATGTGATATACCGGTTTATCATCGTTCAGCTTTCACAATTTCATTTGCTTTGCTCTTGAGGTCGTCACGCTCTGTGAGGATGCGTTTCTCAAGTTTAAGAATCGCATCCTTAAGTCCCTTGTCGCCCTTGCGGTAACGGGCGCGCAACGATGCAAGCTCGGCAATATCATTGTCAAGAGTCGACTTGTAGCGCATATAATCTTCCATGAGGCGGCGCGCACGAGGCAACTTGAAATCATCCCAGGTGGTGTACACGCGTCCACCCGGCATCGCGAAGCGGAAATCCTCTTTCTTTACCTTTCGGTCAGGGTCGATATTTCTTATCGTCTCAAGAAGTTCGCTATAGTCGGCACCCTCCTCCCACGTCGAGCGATAGCTTGTGATACGCGCTTTATCGGCAAGCCCCGGAGTGTCGGCAGGATAATTGTTGCGCAAGTCGGAAGGGATAAACTTATATATTGTGATATAGTCGCCAAGCTGATTACGGTCGGTTGCCCACCATCCTACGCCGGTCACTTCATCTATCGCAAGAAGATAATCGTCGTAAGGCGAATTATACGGCATGCCGATGTTCTGTGGTTGAAGGAAATCGGTCTCATCCTTGCGACTTATGAAGATGTCGTATCCGCCAAGCGACTCCTCGCCGTCATTGGCATAATAAAGCGTGATACCGTCAGACATCATGAACGGGTAATTGCTGTCGCCATTCAAAGAAAGCGCGTCTCCAAGATGATGAGGGGTTTCCCAAGAACCGTCAAACAGCTGATTGGCGCCCACAAGCACATAATTTTCCATCGAATCAGGAGCCGCCCATGCCATGAACGAGCGCGTCTCAGGCATGTACACAGTAGCGGGCACAGCTGCTTCAAACCCCGGAGGCAATACACCGGCATCATTGACCGAGCCGCTTTCGGGCGAAAGCCTGTAAGCCTTGAAAAATTCATCGCGGTCGACAGCGATACTGTCGATAATCACGATTTTCTCCACGCGGTCAAGCATATTGCGCGCAAGGTCGACACGAGCCTGCAACGCCTCCATGTCCTCCGGGAGAGGCTTGCGCGACTTCTTAAGACTTTTCTCATAGCGCGCTATATAATCTTCAGCCTTGTCAAAATCGTAATCATAAAAAGCGAGTTCGGCAAGGTATCGGGGAGCCTCCGCCACACCTTTCTCATGAGCGAACTTTAGATATTTCACAGCCTCATCGGGACGGCCTTCCTGAATAAGACAGACCCCTATCCACTGATTGAGCGCCGCATCTTTCGGCTTTGACTTATATGTATCAAGAAACACCGGAAGCGCACCCGCAAAATCACCGGCGCGGTACATCTCCCTGGCTTCTTCAAGCGTGACTGCCGATGCGGTAAACACCGATGACAGCAATATGGCGGAAAAATATGATTTCAAACTTTTATTCCTCATAAAGGCAAAATATATCGTATTGGCAAAAATACATCAAAAACAAGTTCAAATTTACACATTATAATCTTAACTACAAAAATTAACTGCCTGTGGCAGCAAAAATCGTCATAGTTTAGCTATCTTTGTAACCTTGTAAGCGTTTTAGGATTATTACATGAAGAAATTTATTGCGACACTGCTGTTTCTTGTCAGTTTGCTATATATGCCCGCAGAACTCCTTGGAGAGGAGCATCCTGACTCTCTCAGGACACCGGAAATCAGCCTCATCACCTGTTCGCCGGGAGCCGACATCTACGAATTATGCGGACACACGGCACTCCGCGTGAAATTGCCCCCTATGGATCTTGCGGTTAACTACGGCACATTTGACTTTAATGCGCCCAATTTCGTCTACCGTTTCGTAAAAGGCGAGACTGATTACATGGTGACCGCTTACCCTTTCCGATATTTTATCGAGGAATACCGGCGCACGGGCAGAAGCATAACCGAACAGCCGCTCAACCTGTCGCCCGACGAGGCTTGGAAACTGCTTGCGATGTTGCAGACCAATACATTGCCCGAAAACCGCACATACCGTTACAATTACGTCAAAGACAACTGCTCTACACGCCCATTCTCCATGATTGAGAAAGCCATAGGCGACACGATAGCCCTCGTCGCCCCCGCCGGATATGACTCATTGACATCGTTTCGCCGGATAATGCGTCACTATCATGTCAACTACCCGTGGTATCAATTTGGTATAGACCTCGCTCTCGGCAGCGGGATAGACTATCCTGTCACCGACCGCGAAAAAGCGTTTGCACCCCTGATACTGAAGGAAATGATGGAAACCGCCACCGTCAAGGGTCGTCCTGTGGTAAAAGACACGCAGGTGATACTGGATGCCCGGGAGGACGGCGGCCCTCTACCTGAAACACCGTGGTATCTCACCCCCATTGCCGCCGGATGTCTTGTCCTTGCATTTACCGCATTAATTGCGATACGCGACATACGACGGAAAAAAGTGACCCGTTGGGTCGATGCCGTGCTATTCCTGGTCTACGGGCTATGCGGATTGTTGCTCACCTTCCTGGTATTCGTGTCGGTTCATGAAGCGACATCCCCCAACTGGCTTCTTGTGTGGCTCAATCCTTTTTGTCTTATCGTGCCGATATGTATTTATATAAAAAAGTGCGACACGTTGGTAAAATTATACGGAATTATTAACTTTGCAGCGTTAATATTGTTAATTGTCATGTGGAGTTGGTTGGGTCAGGCAGGCAATCCCGCCTTTATCCCGTTTATTATAGCTGATATCTTGTTGACAATACGATATTTATACATTACACTATGCGTCGAAAAAACGATTTCTGTATAACAACACGTCTTATCACGGCACTGGTAGCGTCGATGGTCACCTTCACCGTTGTCGCTCAGGCTCCGTCGCCTCGTCCGCGTCTTGTCGTGGGCATAATGATCGACGGACTGCGCGAAGATTACCTTGACCTGCTGAAAGGTTATTTCGGTGAAGACGGCTTCAAGCGCATAATGCGTGACGGAGTGATGTTTGAAGATGTCAACTACGGCACGGCGGTCGACGTGGCAGCTGCCACAGCGATGATATACACCGGCAGCTCGCCTGCAATCAACGGTATTCCCGCCGCGATGGTATATGACACGGAGAAGCGCATAAGTTATCCTATTGTCCTTGACCCGACTAAGATAGGTAACTATACCGACGAGACCTATTCGCCGAAAGCCATAAAGGTAAGCACCTTATCTGACGAAGTGCGCATCGACGGGGGCGGTCTCGGAAATGTGTACTCAGTCGCGACATCAGCTCCACAGTCTATCATACTTGCCGGACACGCCGGCAACAGTGCATTCTGGATCAATGACGTGACCGGCAAATGGGCTACCACGACCTACTACAAGGATGTGCCGCCCGTGATGCAGTCGCGCAACTATTCCCGACCGCTTTCCACGAGGCTCGATACCCTTACGTGGCGACCGCTCATGGCTCCGGAGAAATATCCCGACCTGCCTGCCTATAAGAAGTATTACCCGTTCCGTCACCTGTTTCAGCGCAACGACATAGACCGTTTCCGCAACTACAAGACATCGGCTCCCGTCAACACGGAGCTGACCGACATAGCATCCGATTACCTCAAGGGGCTGCGCCTCGGCAACGGCAATGCCATGGACATGCTCAGCATCGGCTATACGCTGGCTCCGTTTGCTGCAGCGAAAGATGCCGACAGCCGCATCGAGACGATGGACAGCTACATCAGGCTCGACTCGGAGCTTGCCCGTCTGCTGAAGGAGATAGACACAAATGTAGGTCTTGACAAAACATTTATAATGATTGCCGGGACCCCTCCTGTGCAGAACAACAAGCGTGACGATGAAAAATGGGGCATTCCCGACGGGGAATTTTCCCCGCGTCAGGCAATCTCGCTGCTCAACGTGTATCTCATGGCGAAGTATGGCAACGGAGAGTGGGTGTCAGGCTACTACAACGGGCAGATGTTTCTCAATCATGTGCTGATAAAAGAGCATGATCTCGACCTGAAGACCGTGCGCGCCGAAGCTGCCGATTTCCTTGTGAGGATGAGTGCCGTAAGCCGTGTATGGACCATCGATGACATACTTGCCGGTCGCGCCGGGGTAAACGCCGATGCCATCAAGCGCAACACCCATGTCGACTATGCCGGCGACATCATGATAGAGGTGAACCCCGGATGGGAAATCGTGGAAACCGACCCGGTAAGCAAAAAAGAACGCCGTTCGACCATGCGTACCGGCACCATGACCGCCCCGGTATTTCTCTTGTCTCCCGACCTTAAACCCCAACACATCAGCGTTGAAACCGACGCCCGGTCAATCGCACCAACCGTAGCACGATTGCTACGCATAAGGTCGCCCAACGCGGCTGAATTTCCGCCCCTGCGTCTTGAAAAGAAATAACCACGGACCCGATTCCGTACAGGGGCACAGCCTGTTTATTTTTTCTCACAAATTATTTTGCTAATTTAAACATTACAATACATGTCATTTACATCAATTCTTAACAAGCTGTTTGGAAACAAATCGCAGCGCGACCTTAAGGAAATCCAGCCTATCGTCGACCAGATAAACGCTCTCGGTCCGAAAATGAAAGAGCTTACCAACGACGAGCTGCGCGATACCATAACCAATATCAAAAAGGAATTTGCCAAGGCAACCGAGGCAGATACCACCGCAATCGCAGAGATAAAGTCAAAAATAGACGACCTGCCCTTTGACGAGCGTCAGCCCCTATGGGATGATATCGATGCCCGCGAGAAAAATATCCTCGATATCTACGAGACTGAACTTGACCGTGCGCTTCCTACCGTGTTTGCCGCCATGCGCGAGACCGCTGCGCGTTTTGCAGCCAATGAGACCGTAGAGGTGACCGCCACACAGATGGACCGTGACCTCGCCGCCGCAGGCAAGGATTTCGTGACTATAGAGGGCGACAAGGCGATATATAAAAACCACTGGGTAGCCGGAGGCAACGAAATAAAATGGGACATGGTACACTACGATGTACAGCTCATAGGCGGTATCGTGCTACATCAGGGCAAGATTGCGGAGATGGCAACCGGTGAAGGAAAAACCCTCGTGGCGACCCTCCCGGTGTTCCTGCGCTCGCTTACAGGAAGAGGCGTTCATGTAGTGACTGTCAACGACTATCTGTCGAAACGTGACTCGGAGTGGATGGGCCCCCTGTACATGTTCCACGGTCAGACGGTAGACTGCATCGACAAGCATCAGCCTAACTCTGCTGCGCGCCGCAGGGCATACGCCTGCGACATCACATTCGGTACAAATAATGAATTCGGTTTCGACTACCTCCGCGACAATATGGCGATGTCGCCTCAGGATATGGTGCAGCGCAAGCATTACTACGCTATTGTCGACGAGGTTGACTCGGTGCTTATCGACGATGCACGTACACCGCTTATCATTTCCGGTCCGGTACCGAAAGGCGAAGACCAGCTGTTTAATGAATATAAATATAATGTAGAGAAGGTATTTGAGGCTCAGCGCAAGCTCGTGGCTAAACTCCTGGTAGAGGCTAAGGAAAAAATCGCAAGTCCCGACAAGGAAGTCAGAAAAGAGGGTGCCCTGCAACTTTTCCGCGCTTACAAAGGTCTGCCCAAATATGGAGCATTGATCAAGTACCTTTCTACCGAAGGCATAAAACCGCTTCTTCTCGAGACGGAAGGATATTATCTCCAGGACAACGGTCGCGAAATGCCAAAGGCTGTCGAGCCGCTTTATTTCGTGATTGACGAGAAAAACCGCTCTGTAGAGCTTACCGACAAAGGTATTGACGAACTGACCGGCAGAAGTCAGGACCCGCAATTTTTCGTGCTCCCCGACATTGCTGCCCAGCTATCGGAAGTCGAGGGCGACGCGACGCTTTCACCCGCCGACCGTCAGCAGAAAAAAGATGACCTTATGCAGAACTACGCAGTCAAGGCAGAGCGTGTACACACCGTCAATCAGCTGCTGAAAGCCTACGCGCTGTTTGAGAAAGATGTGGAATATGTGATTGACGACAATAAAATCAAGATTGTTGACGAGCAGACCGGTCGTATAATGGAAGGTCGCCGTTACTCTGACGGACTGCACCAGGCTATTGAAGCCAAGGAGGGAGTAAAGGTAGAAGCCGCCACCCAGACATTTGCGACAATCACGCTGCAGAACTACTTCCGTATGTATCATAAGCTTGCCGGTATGACCGGTACTGCAGAAACCGAGGCCGGTGAGTTCTGGGACATTTATAAACTCGATGTCGTTACCATCCCGACCAACAAGCCTGTGGCACGTATCGACATGAACGACCGCGTGTACCGCACTAAGAAAGAGAAATATGCGGCGGTAATCGAGGAAATCGTGGAACTTGTAAAGCAAGGTCGTCCGGTGCTTGTCGGCACAACTTCAGTCGAGATTTCCGAGCTATTGTCGCGTATGCTCACGCTACGCCATATCCCCCACAATGTATTGAATGCCAAGCTTCACCAGAAGGAGGCTGACATTGTGGCTCAGGCAGGTAAGAAAGGGACTGTGACCATCGCCACCAACATGGCAGGTCGTGGTACCGATATCAAGCTTCCCGCCGAAGTGAAAGATGCGGGCGGTCTTGCCATCATCGGTACCGAGCGTCACGAGTCACGCCGCGTCGACCGCCAGCTCCGCGGTCGTGCCGGTCGTCAGGGAGACCCCGGCTCGTCAGTATTCTATCTGTCATTTGAAGACCAGTTGATGAGACTGTTTGCCGGTGACCGTGTCACCAAGATGCTTGACACACTTGGTGTGAAAGAGGGCGAGATGATTGAGTCAAAGATGGTGAACCGCGCTATCGAGAACGCACAGAAACGCGTGGAAGAAAACAACTTCGGCATACGTAAACGCCTCCTTGAATATGATGACGTGATGAACAAGCAGCGTCAATACATATATGGTCGCCGTCATCACGCACTCATGGGTGAGCGTGTAGGTATCGACATCAACAATATGCTCTACGATACGGTAGAAAATATCTTGAACACTTACGATTCTCCCGCCGATTACGCCGATCTCTCCATGGAGTTGCTCAAGGTATTTGCCATCGAGACTCCGTTTACCGAGGATGAATATCGCGGAATGCCTAAGAAAGAGGCGTTTGACCGTGTGTTTGCCGCCGTAAACGAGGCATTCCGTCGTAAGGGCGAACGAATCATCGAGATTGCGTTGCCCGTCATAAAGGACTGGGTGGAAAACAAGGGCGCAGGACAAAAGGGCGGCCGGATACTCGTTCCTATCACCGACGGCAAACGCGTGTTCAACATTCCTTGCGATATAAACGAGGCATACAACACTGAATGCCGGTCGATACTGAAGGAATGGCACAAGGCTATACTTCTGGTGACGATCGACGAAGTATGGAAAGAGCATCTCCGTGAGCTTGATCAGCTGCGCCAGTCGGTACAGAATGCGTCATACGAGCAGAAAGACCCGCTTGTAATCTACAAGGTAGAGTCGTTCCACCTCTTTGAGGGAGCGATGAACACCCTTAACGTGAAGGCGGCATCATCACTGCTGCGCGGTCAGATATTTATCCCGCAGCCACAGGCTCCCCGCGCAAGCGACGCACAGCTCAGCTCTGAAAAAGAACAGTCCAAACAGCAGCCCCAGATGAAAGAGGCTATGCCTGAACGTCCCAACGATTACAGCCGCTACCGTGCCAGCAAGGAGCAATATCCCGGAGCTGACGCACAGCGTAGCGCGGCATCGGCTCCCCAGGGTGAACAACGCCGCACACAGCCTATCGTAAATGCACCGAGAGTGGGCAGAAATGATCCTTGTCCATGCGGGTCAGGCAAGAAATTCAAAAACTGTCACGGCAAAAATGCCTGATGAGCAACATTAACTACTGACTGTCATGAAACCAACCATAATCATACCCCTGATGGCTCTGATAGCAACCGGTGTCACCGCACAGGAACTTAAATATCCCGAAGCTCCCCGCTCGGCGACGACCGACACATATTTCGGTGTGGAAGTAAAAGACCCATACCGCCCCCTTGAAAACGACACGTCTGCAACCACCCTCAAATGGGTGGATGCAGAACGCAAAGTGACTGAAGATTATCTTTCACGCATACCCTTCCGCAATGCACTGCGTAAACGCCTGACATCGCTTTTCGACTATCATAAGGCAGGGATGCCGTCAAAACACCATGGCTGGTATTATTTCTACGAAAACGACGGATTGCAGAACCAGTCGGTACTCTACCGCACACGCAAGCCGGGGACCGATGCAGAGATATTTCTTGACCCTAACAAGCTAAGCGATGACGGCACAGTGGCACTTACCGGCATCAGTTTCTCAAACGACGGAAAATACACCGCCTACACAATCTCGCGCAGCGGGTCGGACTGGAGTGAAATTTATGTGATGGACACAGAAACCCGTCAACTTCTTCCCGACCATATAGAATGGGCTAAATTCACAGGTGCCGATTGGAAAGGCGACGGATTTTATTACAGTGCCTATGACCGTCCCACCGATGGCAAGGAATTTTCCAATGCCAATGAAAATCACCGGATATATTATCACAAGCTCGGCACCCCGCAGAGCGATGACATACTGGTGTTTGAGGACAAGGCAAATCCGCTTCATTTCCACACTGCGTCAGTGCCGGAAGAGGAATCTTACATCTTCATCTACGGCAGCGGGGAAGGTCTCGGCAATTCCTTGATGATGAAAAGCCTGAAACAGCCCGATGCTGAGTGGACAATCATCGAGCCGTCGCAAGACTATGAAATATCGCTGCTTGATGTTATCAACGATACCCTCTATATCTACACCAACTACGGCGCACCACGCTACCGCCTCATGACCGTATCGGTCAATGCGCCGCAACGTGAAAACTGGAAAGAGCTTGTACCCGAACAAAAGGGCGTACTCACCGGTGTGGACTTTGCCGGCGACAAGCTTATCCTTACTTACGATATCGATGCCGCCAACAAATCCTATCTCTACTCACGCGATGGAAAGCAGCTGAGTGAAATCAAGTTCCCGAGCGTCGGGTCGGCAGGATTCTCGTCAAGCAAGAAGCATGACGAGGTGTTCTATACATTCACTTCATTCATCTATCCTTCCGTGATTTACCGCTATGACATGGAGACCGGTGAATCTTCAGTGTACAAGACCACAGAAATAGAAGGATTCAAGAGCGATGACTATGTGACCGAACAGGTATTCTATCCTTCCGCCGACGGCACAAAGATACCGATGTTCATCACCTATAAAAAAGGATTGAAGCGCGATGGCAAAAATCCCGTGTATCTTTACGGATACGGCGGCTTCAATATATCGCTCAATCCCGGCTTTTCAGCACAGCGGCTCCTTTGGCTTGAAAACGGCGGCATCTATGCTCAGGCTAATCTTCGCGGCGGCGGCGAGTATGGCGAACCGTGGCATCTTGCCGGCACAAAGCAAAACAAGCTTAATGTGTTCAACGACTTTATCGCGGCAGCAGAATACATGATAAAGGAGGGCTGGACCAATCCCGGACTGCTGACAATCGAAGGCGGCTCCAACGGCGGACTCCTTGTAGGAGCGACAGTCAACATGCGCCCCGACCTGTTCAAGGTGGCAATCCCGCGCGTGGGTGTAATGGACATGATGCGTTACCATCTGTTCACAATCGGCTGGAACTGGGCTCCCGACTACGGCACCAGCTCCGATTCTCCCGAGATGGCAAAATATCTTCTCGGATATTCACCGCTGCACAACATAAAGAATGACGGGACACCCTACCCCGCAATCATGGTCACCACAGCCGACCACGATGACCGTGTGGTACCCGCCCACTCGTTCAAATATGCCGCCACGCTCCAGGCGAGCGATACCGGTTCACAACCTAAAATCATTCGTATTGACTCCAAAGCAGGTCATGGAGCGGGCAAACCCATATCAAAGGTAATCGACGAGTATGCCGACATATATTCATTCATCTTCTACAATCTGGGCATAGACCCTACGGCTGAATGATGAAAGGCATCTCTCTTCTTGTATCGACAATTTTAATGCTCTCGATGTCGGGATGTTTTACCGGCATCGAGAGTACTCCTAAAATCACGGCTGACGAGGTAAAACGTCAGCAGGTGACGGTAAGCGAGGAAGAACGCTTTTTAAACCGTATAGCACCCCAACAGCTGTCGAAATGGGAACGTGGAAAACAGTTCTACGTAACCGACGACAAGATAAGCCTCGCCCTCGAACCCGGAAGTACAAGCTATCCGAAAGCAGGCGAATATATCATCTATCAGTCATTTAATGAGATACCTTCGATGACCGGTAAGCCCGACACTGAACTCATATTTCTTGACCGTAACAATGACGAGGTGCGCTACCGCATCTCAGCTTCGGCTGATGACCTTGACAAACGGCGAAAAATAGAGATACCGTTTACAGTCGAGACATCTATCGTTGATGATGTAAGGAAGGCTTTGCTCGGAAATACATATTATATACGCACTTCGACGTGGTTTGACGACAATGGCGCGGCACTCCGCGGTGAGAAGTTCATTCCGGTAAAAATACTCGATGTTGTACCCGGTAACACGGTCTATCCTGTCAAAATACAGTTTTCCACGACATCGGAAACGCCTCAACAGGCTTATCTTTATATGTCGGCAGGCGACCCGAAAGGTACCCGTGATTTTGCATCGCTTTTCTATTTTGAAAATCCGCGTAACCGCTATCCCAATATCACCGATGATACTTGGGCAAACATAATCCGGGGAAAAGTGGCTCTTTACATGACACGTGAAGAATGCCGCCTTGCTCTCGGCTCTCCCACCGCCATTGACCGGCGTCCGGGAATAAGCACCATGCGCGAATTATGGACCTACGAAAACGGCATATACCTGATATTTGATGACGGCATATTGCAAAGTTTCAGAAACTAAACTTCCTCTATGATACAGCATCACGACTTTGACCTGTCACAGGTGACAACCTTCCATATACCCGCCACTGCACGGCTCTATGCCGAATACGAAAGCATCGACGAGTTGCGGGAACTGCTTTTCTCCCCTATGTATCTCGAAATGGAGCATTTGCATATCGGGGGCGGCAGCAATCTGCTCTTCACCTCCCCTTTCGATGGCGTTGTGATGCACTCGGCGATAAAGCATATCGAAACCGTAAGAACTGACGGAGACAATGTATATCTTAAAGTGTCAGCCGGCGTGTGCTGGGATGATTTCGTAAAATATTGTGTAGACAACGATTTGTACGGTGCTGAAAATCTCTCTTATATTCCCGGAGAAGCAGGTGCGTCAGCTGTACAAAACGTGGGAGCCTACGGTGTAGAGGCAAAGGATATAATAAGCGAGGTCCACACGATTGACAGCTTGACCGGAAAAGAAAAAATATTTTCACGGGAAGACTGTGACTATGGATATCGACACAGCATATTTAAAAGCCCCGGTTTTAGCGGAAGATACATAATCACCCATGTAGTGTACCGTCTCTCGACGGAAAAACATTTTACTCTTGAATATGGACCTCTGAAAGAGCTTGCCGCTGAAAATGACGTGAACCTCCGCAAGGTGCGCGAACGTATAATAGAAATACGCCGCAACAAACTGCCTGAACCGGATGAACTCGGAAGCGCCGGGTCTTTCTTCAAAAATCCGGTCATCACCCCCGAAAAATTCCGGCAGCTTAAAGCGGATTATCCTGAACTCCCCTCTTATCCCGCTCCCGATGGAGTAAAGATACCTGCCGCATGGCTTATTGAAAATACCGGCATGAAGGGAAAAAGCATCGGCGGCGCACAGGTCTATACGCGCCAGTGTCTTGTGATTGTCAATACCGGCAATGCCACGGCAGCTGACGTAGTGGCTCTTTACGAAGAAATCAAGGAAAAGGTAGCGGCACGATTCGGCATAACGCTTTCTCCGGAAGTAAACATAATAGGCAAGCTATGATGAGACTGAGATTTCTCGGAACCGGCACCTCGACAGGCGTACCGCAGATAGGCTGCACATGCCCGACATGTATTTCAACCGACCTGCATGACAAACGCCTGCGCGCGTCAGCCATCATCAGTGTCGGCGACAAAAATCTGCTCATTGACTGCGGTCCGGATTTCAGGCAACAGATTATAAACGCCGGAGCACCCTCTCTTGACGCGGCACTGCTCACCCACAGCCATTACGACCATGTAGGCGGAATCGACGACTTACGCCCTTATTGCTACGCAAAAGAAAACGGGTTCCCGCTGTATTGCCGTCATGATGTGGCTGAAGATATCCGCAACCGTGTGCCATACTGTTTCAGAAAGCATCTTTATCCCGGGGTGCCCACATTCGATATCACGGAGATTGATGACAGCCCGTTTACCGTAGAAGGAATAGAGATAATCCCTCTGCCTGTCATGCACTACAAACTCCCTATCGTAGGTTTCCGCATAAAAAATTTTGCATATATCACCGATGCCAAGACCATTCCCGATTCAACCTTCGACCGACTTCACGGCATAGACACCCTCGTGATAAATGCACTGCGTAAAAAAGAACATCTTTCCCACATGACAGTAGAGGAGGCAATCGAAGCAATCAACCGCATAGAACCACGCATTACTTATCTCACGCACTTTGCCGATGCCATCGGGAAGCAGGCGGAGGTAGAACCGACACTTCCTTCGAGCATACGCATGGCTTACGACAATCTGTCGATTGAAATACCTGAATGATTTTTAAGGAGCGGTTAAACTTTATCGTGGCTAAAGCGTCAATATATTATAATACTTACCAAATTTGAATTTGACATGAACACAATCAGACTTATAGGTACAGCAGCAATAATTGCAATAATGGCATCTTCATGCGGTGTGACAAAAAAGCAAGGTGTCAATCAAAATACATCTTCTTCAACAATGATATCACAACAAAATCATTCAAAGGTATCTTCCGATGCCCTTGCAGGCGAATGGACAGTGTACACTGTCGGCGGAAACAAAGTGACGGGAGAAACACGCCCTTACTTCAATTTCAATATGGAGGATCATCGCTTGTACGGGTCAAACGGCTGCAATATCATCAATGGAGACTTCACCCTGTCGGGTAATTCCAAACTTAAAATCGGCAATGTCATTTCTACCATGATGGCATGTCCCGATGCTCCTTATGAACAGGCAATCAATCTTGCGCTCGAAGCCACTCAATCATTTGACATAACTAAAAAAGGTCACGAATATTATCTTGAGCTCCGTGACAGCCGCGGCAACAATCTTATGACATTGCGCAAACACAACATGGACTTTCTCAACGGCACATGGGAAGTGTCGGAAATAAACGGCGTGGCTTACGACAATCCCGACATGCAGATGGTGATTGATATTCAGGAGCAAAAACTGCATGGCAACACCGGATGCAACATTGTGAACGGCTCGCTGATGATTGACCCTGACAAATCAAATTCAATACAATTCCAAAACCTCGGCACGACACGTATGGCATGTCCGGAGGATATAATGAAAGGCGAGACCGCCCTTCTTGTAGCTCTTGAAAGCGTTGAATATGCACAAAAAGGCAAGACAGGGACTGTCGTGATGCTTGACAAGAACAACGCTCCGGTGCTCGTACTGAAAAAAGTCGACGTCGACCGACAATAAACTCGGTCTAACATAAAATAAAAGAGGATATGCCAAACCACCTCGGCATATCCTCTTTTATAATATAAGTTCATGATATTTTATCGCTGTCTACAAACGGCGTATTGTTGTCATTTGACATGAACGCGACATGAACGGTTCTTACTATAACATATTAAATATCAGCGATTCTAATAAAACATAGCGGCTAAATTTAATTCCTCGGCAACGATATTTTGACATGAAATAACATGAATTTATCCCCATACCGGTATGTAGGCTATATCACGACGATTCGTTCCTTCCGGCGTACCTACCTTGATAAGCCCCCGTTCAATAGTTTCTTTTATCACCCCTGATATTGCGGTATAATTCTTATCCGTTAGGCCCATCCTCACACGGAACGATTTATTTGTCATCATTTCATTTGACAGATATTTCAGACAAGCGTGCTGGTAACAAGCCTGAATCCGCTCCTCGCGTGTAGTATCGCTCCATTCTCGATATTCGCTTAAAATAATCGTAGTACGAATATCCGACACACGATATTTGATAGCTGGAAGTTGGTATTGCTCTATCGCTTCGACCGCTTTATCCATACCGCTTCCTTTTTCCTCGCAAAAGCCCATCCGTCGCATCACATCGGCAAGTTCCTCGTTGCGCGACTGATAGGCATCAATAAATCGGTCTATGCTAATGAGCGGCTGACCGGGAGATGAAATCTCTACTCGGTCAGAATATATCTCAACCATCGGTAATCCGAGCACATTAAAATCCTGATGGATTATCATGTTGGCGGCGATTTCCCTTATAGCGATTTCTGGGTACATCCTGACATCGGTTCTGAGCGCTTTCCCAATTTCTTCATTGGCAGGCAACTGTCCGTTTATCCAGTCAATCATTTGAGGGAAGCAGAGTGCATAACCTTGCTCGAAACTTTTCTCTCGGATTGTTTCGACCTTGTTCTTGCCCCTATAGACAATCACTCTGATAGCCTTTCTATACAAGGAATCAAACTGTCTGAAATCTTTTGCAAGAAGTAGTGCTCCAAGTTCAGTTATATCATAACCGACTTCAGAAGCTACAATAAATCGCTCCGAAATTAACCGTTCCACAATACCTTCCGCCGTCTGCGGCATCGGCATATTCAAGTAATCGAAATATATTTCGACGCTCAGAAGGCTTATAACCTCGTTTATATTACGACATGACTTAGCTGGTATTTGATGTAATAACTTGCTCCTATTAAGCTTCCATATCTTTGCTTCTTTCGCCGGGAAGTCCATAAGTTTCCTTGTAAGAGAGCCCACTCTTATATATGCGGTATGAAGGAAAGTTACAGGTCTGTCCGTTGCACACGGGATTCGATACATGGATATATGCTTGCCTCTGAAGTCAAATTCATAACACTCCACATCTATTTTCGGATCAAGTCTCGATACCAACCAATTTTCCAATTCTTCATTACCAACTTTATGACTCCTGGCATGAAACGTAGTCCCGACAACATTATACGTGTCATCTTCTACTCCGAAAACTACATATCCATAGGGTTTGCCAAGTAATGCGGCACTATTTGACAAGGCCGAAATCCGTTCTCCAATTTCTTCCTTTGAGTGAAAATTATGTTTAAACTCAACCCATTCAGATTCGTTTGGTAATGCCACCAAACGATTAAGTTGTATTTCTAATTCGGACTGTTCCATATTGCAAAATTACAAATTCTCAACGAGATATACCCTTGATTTCGGAAATATTAGCTAACATTGTACTCCCTCATGGCGCAGTTCAACTCGTACATTTAATTTAAGACCTCACGTCAGCAACTGATTTTGTCGTAAGAAAGAAACTCAGTGCCAGTATAAAAAAGTGGAGAGTTTTGTCCAAGAAGGCAAGATTGTTGCGGAGGGTTATTTTTTGCCGAATGAGGCAGGGACTTTTATCAGTGACGTAACTGCGATTGTAGCGATACAACATCCCATTATCCACCAGAAAAATCCCTTATAACCCATAATCTCCTGAAGCCAACCTGCCGCCATTCCGGGAAGCATCATCCCAAGAGCCATGAATCCTGTGCAGATGGCGTAATGAGCCGTGCGGAAAGTTCCTTCGCTGAAATAAATGAGATAAAGCATATATGCCGTGAATCCAAAACCGTAACCAAACTGCTCGACAAACACGCATATATTAATCGAGAGCATATCGGTCGGCTGTACTATGGCAAGATATAGAAATGTGGCACATGTAAGCGATATGCTCCATGCCATCGGCATCAGCCATTTCTTCAGACCGCCCTTTGCGGCAACTATGCCGCCGATTATTCCTCCGACGGTAAGACCAAGTATGCCGATAGTACCGTAGACAAATCCTACCTGTGCCGTTGACAGCCCGAGCCCCCCGACATCCCTGCCGTCAAGCAAAAAAGGATTAATCAATTTTACAAGCTGCGCCTCAGGGAAACGGTAGAGCAGCATAAACGCTATGGCGACACCGATTCCCGGCTTTTTGAAAAATGACGTGAATGTCGACAAAAATTCCTTGCCCACATTACGCAATGTAACACCCTCTGCGGGACGGTCAGATGCCGGGCGTGGCAATATGAACCGGTGATATACGGAGATGATGATAAAAAACACCGACAACACCCCCATGACCGTCATCCATGCAAGCGGAGTATAATCCATGCTTTCGCCCGGAGCAAGAGTATCGTTCTTATTCTCAATATATCCGGCAAGCATCACAAGCAGACCTTGACCAACGATGGTCGAGATGCGGTAAAACGTGCTTCGTATGCCGACATAAAATGACTGGTCATGCTCCGACAGGGCAAGCATATAGTATCCGTCGGCGGCGATGTCGTGAGTCGCGCTGACAAAAGCTATTATCCAGAACACGGCGAGTGTAGCCTGAAAAAAGAAAGTTGCAGGTATAGTGAACGCAACTCCTGCAAATCCTATTCCGATAAGCAGCTCCATCATCACGATCCACCACCGTTTTGTACGGAAAATGTCAACCACCGGACTCCAGAACGGCTTAATCACCCAAGGAAGATAAAGCCACGAGGTATATAGGGCGATATCGGTATTGGATATGCCGAGCCGTTTATACATTATGACAGATATGGTCATCACCGCCACATAGGGCAGACCCTGGGCGAAATAGAGAGTGGAGACCCACCACCAGGGCGACACCCGGCGGTCAGTACAGCTTTTTGATTTCAGCATCTTTAAAATAAAGTAGAAGAATTTCACGATAATCGTAACCCGAAGCACCCATGACGGCAGCTCCAATCTGACACAGTCCTACCCCATGCCCCCAGCCTGCGCCAAAAAGGGTAAACCCTGTATCGGTCTTTACCGGCACAAACGCCGAGCTGTACAAGTGAGTGCGCGACAGCCATTTTCTTATTTCAAGTTCTTTGCCTACTATATGTGTGCACTTGCTGCCCACGATTTCAAGACGGTATATCCTGCCCGAAGTGCCACGCGCAAGAGGGCGAAGCTCCAGTATTTCCCCGAAATCTATGCCTGACCTCTCCTTCACGATAGCCGACAGCTCATCGGCGGTGTAATTGACCTCCCAGCGGTAAAAATCCACTGTGTCACGATCGTAGTCATTGAGCACCTGACGCAAAATTTCGGGAGTGGCACGGGCACAAAATGAATCAGGACGCGCCATAATCCAGTCACACGCGGCAGCCTCAATACGCAAGTCGGGAAGAGAGCCTGCCGGAATAAGGTCACGCGCCACGGTGAGATAGCTGTGATGCACCGGTTCCCAACAATTCTCAAACTCCTCAAACGCGCCGCCGCAACACTTTGAAAAACGTGTGTCACATAACCCGCTGCCCGACATCATCACTTCGCCACGGGTAGCCATCACGGCATCGCGAGCCTCCTGACGCGTGACACGCGTGATACCCTGATAACGCTGGCAATGATCGTCGGCACACACATCAAATCCCACATGGTCGTCATGGTCATACCATTTTACGGTCTCCCCCTCACTCGATGTCACGCTGCATGAAAGCCCACCCTTATGCCGCAACTGGGCGAGTACCCAACTACGCGAAATCACGGCATGCGCCCTCAACAGTGCGGGCGAAGCCTCTGCACTCATCTCCGAAGATATGACACTCATGAGATAGTCTTCGACCGATATGATATTGACAGCCGTCACACCGTTTTCCACCTTCATAAGCTGCAACGCCCCGCGGAAGCACTGGCGCTCTTTCCTCTCCCAATGGAAATTGACACCGATAGTGACATCCTCCAGTTCAAAGCTGCAATCGGAGGATAGAGGTATAAATGTGTCACCTTCCTGACGGTAGTCCCCATGAAGAGTGTATCTTATCTCCGGTGCGGTCATGATACCGACACGCAACAGCGGATTTTCATCAACTATCGCCACTTCTGAAAATATCCGCGAAAGAAGCGTGGAGTCAACAGCATCATAATCACTGCGTGAAGTGGTGATTATCGTACCAAGCATATCTATCGCGCCGGGGCTTACACCGACCTCGTCATAACAAGAGGGACGGTGAGCCCGACGCGGCACAATCACCGCCTCAAACGAGCCGTCACTACGGCGGTGAACGGCAGCATTTATACGCGGCTCCTCATTACCTTCCTCTACCGGAAGAGTGGCGAGCACATGACGCATCTGCGATTTCACTTTATCAGCATCACCGGTAAAATAATACCTCCTGAACGGATAGTCGCGTCCGATTGGCAGACACTCCTCCGGCACAGCCTGAAAATGACAATGATCGGGTGCCGACGCCCCGGACTGCGCCCCATTATAGAATACCGTGTATCCCTCCAGTTCGTAAGCGAGGTCGATAAATTCGTCGACACGGCTGACAATCAACTGATTTTCATGATTGCACTGCACGATTGTGAGATGACCGGGAAACACAGGAAACGGATTTACCAAAATCTCATACTCACCCCACTTCAACGGAACCTGTTCCACAGGGCGGTTTTCCTTACACAAGAAGCATTTACGTGACTTTAATGATGAAGCTTCAAGTTTTGCCTTGGTGCTGACACTGCGCGCCGGATTAAACGTGACTTGCCAATCCACTCCGTTCACATTTACCGTTTTTGTCTCCATACCGGCAAGAGCCTCATGACGAAACTGTGCCTCATGCCATGTCGCCAGCTGATGTGTCACAAAGCTGTCAATATCACTTCTCCTCATCGCGCAAAGAGTTTAAGCGTACGCGCTCATGAAGCTCCCATGTGCGCAGTCGGTCCTTATAAAGATTGTTGCGGTTAAGAGCCTCAAGGGAGAGGGAAGCGTCGGAATTGCCCGACCAGCGGCGACACAGATACAATGAATCGTATATTCTGCCCACTTTGTGACCGCGTGACACGGCAAGACACATAGCATAATCCTCGCCATAGCTTGTGTCAGGAAACAGTATCTGTCGTGCCACACCGGTAAAAAATGCGCGCGGTGCGCCGAAGCCGTTTATACGCAGCGCGTTGTTGCGTCCGTTGTCATCACTCCACTCAGAGTGGGATATCAATCCCGGAGCCATGACGTTACGGTCAAAATCGGTAAGCGTATATGATCCCACGACCATCGCACAACGCTCGCTGTAAAACTTATCCACAATCCGCTGCAACGTAGCCGGTGATGAATACAGGTCATCACTGTCAAGCTGCACGGCAAAACGCCCGCACACGGCACATTTCAACGCCATGTTCCAGCATCCGCCTATACCGAGCCCGGTTTCTTCAGGCAGAATATGAATCAGTCGGCTGTCACGGTTGGAAATCTCACGCAGAATTTCGGTAGTGCCGTCGGTGGAATGATTGTCTACCACTATTACGTTAAACGGAAACGACGTACACTGCGACAACGCACTCTCCACCGCGTCGGCAATCGTGTTGCGGCGGTTCTTTACGGGTATCACGACAGATGCTTCCACCGGATAATCACCGGGAAAATCGGTTTCTGCCGCCACTTCCGGAGAGAGCCATGCGCTTACGGCTTTCAGATGCTCCGTACAAGCCTGCTCCATCTCAATCTGCACTTCACGGTTTCGTGGATTCACGTAATCAAACTGTGACGCACCGGCAGCAGCAGCCGACACCTTATATAATGGCTCGTTGACATGTACCACCGCGCCCTGACGCGACAGGGCAAGACGCAAGGCATAAAACGCGGCAAAACGGTAATCACGCCCGATTGAGCCAAACGCGTTGACAAGAGCCTTGCTCTCTATCAGCACAACCTTTCCGAAATCAAAATCATCGCGGAGTGCCCCCGCCTGGCAGTCGATAAGCGGGTGAAGCGACAAAGAGCCGTCGGCACCCTCATCATAAGAGTCGGCATAAACCATAGCCGCTCCAGTCATCCGTGCCACCTGCCTCATGCGCCGCAACGCGTCGGGAAGCAGCGTCACTGTCTCTCCCGGCAAAGACAGACACACTTCTACATAATCATCTTTCAGGCAGCCGACAAGACTCCTAAGGCTGTCGCTGTCACATAGCGGTTGAATATAAATCATATCGTGATGCAAGAATTTACAATATCGAGATTTTTACACGTTTACCTTTGATTTTTTCCGGAGCGACAGCGCATAGCACCTCCTTGACCTTGTCGGCGGGGACGGCGGCAATCGCCGAATGGTCTCGTACGATTATGCGCCCTACCTCATCGGACTGTAGTCCTCCCGTTTTCATCAGGAAACCGGCTATGTCACCGCGCGAGATTTTCTCCTTTTTTCCGGCATTGAAATAGAGCGTAGCCTTATCGGCGCGTATCGGGTCGTTTGACTTCCCGGTGGGGACGTACGAGCGGTCAAACACCATATATTCCGGTATATTATCAGCTTCCGACGTGATTACATATATCGTTCCCGACGCATCGACACGTGCCGTGCGGCCGTTGCGGTGAGTCCAGGTCTCCTTAGTAAGGGGAATATGGTAATGGACAATCGATTTCACTTCCTCAATGTCAAGACCTCGTGCCCCGAGGTCGGTTGACACAAGTATCGGTGTAGTGCCGTTGTTGAGCAGGTCCACCGCCTTCTCGCGGTCGGCTTGTTCAAGTGCACCATGGTATATGCCGACGGGTAAGCCCGCTTTCTTCAGATGCTCATAAAGGCGTGTGGCACTTTCACGATGATTGACAAACACAATCACCCTGCCGTTGGGAAGCGAGCGCAACAGGTCTATCAGAGTGTCTACCTTGTCGCGCGCCGGACTCTCGACCTGCACCACCGACATCCTTTCACGCGGCTTGGAGATGACCGACAGGAAATCGAGAATGACCGGCTGCTTTACTTTCATGAATTCCGGCAACCTGTCTTCCATTCGTGTAGCCGAGGTGAGTATCGTGCGGCTAAGATTGGGCATCACGCGCAATATCTTGCGCATATCGTCGTGGAATCCGAGTTCGAGCGCTTTGTCATATTCATCAAGCACCAGCACCTTCGTATTATACAGGTCAAGCAATTTCCTGTTAAGGTGGTCGAGCAATCGCCCGGGAGTGGCTATCACGATGTCGGGAACCGGAGTGAGCGAGTTTTTCTCATCGGTCATAGAGTGACCGCCATAGAGGGCGACAGTCTTGTAGCCCGTGGCTATTTCACGCACGACACGGAATATCTGCATTACCAGTTCGCGTGATGGCGCGATTACCACAGCCTGTACTTCGCCTTTCGGTTTTCCCAATGTCTGAAGCATGGCAATCGTGAACGCAAGTGTCTTGCCGGAACCGGTCGGCGAAAGCAGCACTATATCATGTGCCTGCGTCGCCATCATTTCCTGCTGCATGGGATTCAGCTGCGAGATGCCGAGACGCGCTGAAATATTTTCAAGAATTATTGACTGTTTCATAAATCGGAGTAAATAAGTATTAAGTATGAAGTATTAAGTATGTCGCCTCATATCTCCATAATTTCCGGAAACCGCATTTGCGAAATGCCGGTTTACAAAGATAATCAATCATGGTCAATGAGCCAATATTGACGAGACCTTATTGTATAAACAACAATAAATCGTTTACAAATGTTAATAATTGGGATTTAATAACATATTTGCGACTGATTTTTATCAAAAAGATGTTAAAGTAATCAGAAATATTTGTTCCATTCAAGAAAAAATGCCTACATTTGTGAGTGTGTTTTTCATAGTATTAGATTAAGATAAAGGTTTAAACGTAATGGGATGTCGTGAGACATCCCATTATTATTTGTATAAGTCGATGAAATATAGCGTTTTATCTACGTAGCCGCAATTCATAGTCCTCTCTGGGAGAAAATGACCGGCTATGAACGCTCTAATTTAACACTTTAACACTCCAAGAAATTGTCTAAAACAGAGTCAGATCAGACTCTTCAACTCCAGGAAACCACTGCCTAAGCCTGGCGCGCGACTTTTCATGTACAGCCGGAGTTATATTATGCCATATCCGCGAAAGCGCCCACATGAGAGCGCTGATATCATCGGTGTAGCCCAACGGACCAAGAATGTCGGGGATAAAATCGGTAGGACATATAAAATAGCCGAGCGCACCTACTACTATCACCTTGTCACGCAACGGCACGTTGCCATCGGCAAGCGCATAATATAGCAACAACGCCGCATACACGCCCTTTACTCCCGCCTTTTTCGCCACACGGCTTATCTTGTCAAATAGCTTGGTGCGCGAATACCAGTCATCAAACCGCGATAACACACGGGTATCCGGCAGAAAACGCCGGTCCTTATCATTATTTTCCATAGTAACCCAAAATAAGAAAGAGACGGGGTGAAACGCCCCGCCTCCTGATATGATATCTTTTATCTTAATTCATCAAAGAACAGGTTGAGTAGAAGCCGGTGGCGGTGTCTGACGGGCTTCCCATCCAAGCGCACTCGCACCAAGCACGGCAGCATCGCTTTCCTTCAGTTCTGAAAGCAGAAGTTTGGTCTTTCCCTTGAAGATATTAAGGATATTGCGGTCAAGCGACTCCTTGATGGGCTTCATCAAAAGATCGCCTGAGCGCGACAGTCCGCCGAAAAGCACGATTGCCTCGGGGCTTGAGAAAGCGATGAAATTGGCAAATGCACGACCCATTATGTCGCCGGTATATTCAAATACGTCCTTGGCAAGCTTGTCGCCTGCCATCGCTGCATCATATACATCCTTGGAAGTGATTTCCTCTACGGGAAGATTGCGGAGCTTTGACGGCTCGGTACGGATTTCAAGGAACTCGCGGGCTGTACGTGCCACGCCTGTAGCAGAGCAGTATGCCTCAAGACATCCGGTTCTGCCGCAGCCACACATTCTGCCGTTGGAAGGCTTCACAATCACATGACCAAGTTCACCGGCAAATCCGTCATGTCCATATACAAGCTGACCGTTTACCACTATACCGCTGCCGACACCGGTGCCCAGGGTTATCATGATGAAATCTTTCATGCCACGTGCCACGCCGTAGGTCATCTCTCCGATAGCGGCGGCATTGGCATCATTGGTTATTGCCACAGGCACACCGAATGCCTCATGCAACAGACTTGCAAATGGAATCTTTCCTTTCCAGGGAAGATTGGGGGCATCCTCAATCATACCTGAAAAATAGTTGGCGTTAGGCGCGCCCACACCTATACCTGCAATCTTGTCGGTAGCGTCATGAGCCTCAATAAGGGCGTTAAGCGCATCCTTAAGTTCAGCTATATAGTCGTTGACATCGGCATGCTTTCCTGTCTTTATCGAATTGCTGCCGATAACATTGCCTCTCGCGTCAACTATCCCGAACACTGTATTGGTACCGCCTATATCGATACCTACCACATATGGTTTCATCTTTATCAAATATTATTTAGGTTAACTGAATGTAATGTTATTCCACAAAGATAGCTAAAAAAGTGGAATTTGAAATACCTGACAGCCGAAAGTAACAAATTTTACTGAAATAATGCCGAGTGTCAATGTCGAGATATAAAAATGGCGCCAGGCAGAAAACAATCTACCGGGCGCTGTACTTTTTAAGAGAAACAGGTCTTAATCCCTGTCGTAGCCTACGAATCCGCCATCAGTGTCGAAAATCAGCTCGACGCCACTGACAAGTTCCACATCATAACCTACCGGCTCTTTTGAAATCTCATTTATACCCGTGCCGTTCACATTGGCGGCAATATAAGAGTCAATCGCGGCAGGATAGAAGCCGGAAGGAATCGTTTTGCCGACCGGAGCATCCACATCAACCCACTCTCCTGACAGATTAAAATCAATCATAGTGCCATCGGACAGCATCACTTCATATCCGTCGTTATCCTTTTGCGATACATTTATTTCCTGCGACGGGAAATAAGTTGACACAAAAGATGTCACAGCAGCCGGCAATTCATTTTTACCGATAACAGCATCATCATCGTCGTCGCTACATGCAGTGACAGCGATACACATCACTGAAATAAGGAGTAATGGCAAAAAGCCAAATATCTTTTTCATATCAATTTAGTTTTTTATCAATCGTCGTAACGGACAAACTGACCATTTTTATTAAATTTCATATCCACTCCGTTGGACAACTCGACATCATAGCCGGAACGCTCCTTGTCAATACCGACAATATTTTCACCGGACATGTTGGTCTTGACATATTTGGCGATTGCGGCAGGAATAAACGCCGACGGAATTTTCATCGTCTTTCCCACCTCAATATTATCCCAGTTGCCGTCACGGTCAAATGTGATTTCTGTACCGTCGCTCAGCACGACTTCGTATTCCGACACACGCCCAAAATCCTTCTCAATCTTGACCACGCTAACCTCTGCCTTGAAATTTTTTGCCAAAGTCATCTGCGCCGCCTGCGGCAGCACTGATGCATCATGAGCATAAGTATCACGAGCCATTGCTGCGGTAGAAATGCCAGCAACCGCAATCAGGGCAATAAATAATCGCTTAATCATAATCATCTTATTTTAAACATTCTACCCTAACAACAATAGCCTATTGATTATGTTTGCATGACAATGTTAATAATAAACAATAAAAGAGGATGTATCTGATATCAGGTACATCCTCTTGTTGGTGGCGGGAGCAGGACTCGAACCTGCGACCTTTGGGTTATGAGCCCAACGAGCTACCACTGCTCCATCCCGCGATGTCATTTTTGTGAGTGCAAAGTTATGGACTTTATTTTATGTTTCCAAATATTCTCTTCTGTTTTTCCGTTAAAATATGTCAATCTGCTATATCACAGTCATTTCACAAATTAGCAGATTTATTATATATGGTAAGTAAGCATCAGATGAAAGCCGAGCTGTTTACTGTTTATAATAGGATTGCTCGTAGAAGCATTACCAAGAGCGACATTCATGTTATACGTCGTACTTCGCGAGTACACGTCTATACCCCCTGTAAGATAAAGGCGTTTCCATATCCGGCAATTTACCGATGCCTCAAAATGATTAAATGAAGAAGTTGAATTATCGCCCTGTATATTGACGGGCTTCCCTTCCGGGGTCAGCGACCAGTCAAAATTCGGGTCATAGCCGTTCCAGGTATATATCCGGTAAAATTGATTGGCGAGACGCAGATACAACCTGCCGTTTACAAGCGACCAGTCCATACCCGCCTTGACCGAAAACCCCGAGCCCCAGTTATAATTACGATGATAGTCACGGTAAAAATCAGTCAAAATTCCGGCAAGGACAACACCATTGACATGCACATACCCGTCAATACACATCGTAGAAAGAGGCGAAAAACGGAACATAGCCCCACCGCCTATCGAAGCCGGAGTACCCAATTTATAAGGGACTGAACAAGGGAAAAAGACAGGCTTCCTCTCAGGGCGTATGGTATCTGAATCAAAATAATCGAAATGTTGGTAAAGACCGATATTTACATTGAGATTCTTACGCTCAACAATTTCTTTCGACAAGAGCCGCCCGGTAATCTCGACACGGCTAAGCAGAGGTTGCGACTTTATACCCTGCAGTTCAAGAAGAAAAGTAAAATAATCGTATGGCGTTTTGGTTACACCCGCAAATCTGTCACCATATTCAATGTCAATTTCCGCCGCCACCCCGGCACGCGATCCCTCATCGTTTTCCCACAATGTAAGCATGCGCGCACCCAACGACACCTCCACGCTTACAGGCGGTATGCCGAAACGTCGTCCCGAAGTGACGCGTTTTTTCCATGCAGCGCCGGTGATGATACGGTTTATTCCTTTCATAGGATCGACAAGGAAAGCTGCAAGTTCACGCCCAAAGCGTTCACCACCAGTTGCACGGTCATCGAGAATAAGGTCGGAGGTACGATAAAACACCTCACCTAAAGCCGCACCGCCAATGGGAGTGGCTATAATGTCATTAGTGGAAGGGTATTCCCGCTCCATAAACATCTCCCACATAGCGCTGCCCCCTATGGCAAATAGTTCCGACTGCCAGAAATTGAAGCCGTTGCTACGACCGGCATTGAAGAAAATAGAGCCGTTATAAGGATGATCAAACATATTGGTATGGAGGTGGTCGTCATCCCATTCAAAGCCATGCCGGAAATTCTCTTTTATGGTATTCCATGAGATATAGGCATAGTGACCTTTCAGCACATAGCGGTCAAATGCCCAAAGCCCGATATTGAATCCGACAGTCTCTGCCCCTGCTCTCCAAAAAGCTTTTTTACCGTGAAGAGCCACATCGGCGCTGTCAGGCGCCGAGGGACATGTCACAAGGTGACGATAGGACACGGCTGCCAACGTGTCAGGGTCATTTCCCATGACCGGGCTGTCATGCGCAGTAGAAATCAAGCTTATGTTACAGAACAGCAAAATTATAAGCAACCGGACCTTGTTAAAATAACGATGTGTCATTTAGGTTGAGTATTAATAAGGACTCATTACGGTGCAAAGTTAGGGAAAATCATATAATCCATAGATAAAAACTCATGTTATTTAAAACACACGCCGCAAATGATATTTGCACAAGAAACGGAGATTGTGTAACTTTGTAGTATGGGAAGACTTATGTCAATCGATTACGGGAGGAAGCGTTGCGGCATCGCCGTGACCGATACATTACGTATCGTGGCGACCGGGCTGGACACAGTGCCCACCCATAAGCTGACCGAGTATGTCACGGCATACGTGAAGCGTGAACCGGTCGACATGATAATCGTCGGGAAGCCCACCACAATGCAGGGTGCGCCCTCGGAATCAATGAGATATATCGAGCCGGGCATACGCAAACTGCGCGCCGCGCTTCCCGTGGAAATAGCCATCGAATTTTTTGACGAACGCTTCACCTCGGCAATCGCCCATCAGGCGATGATTGACGGCGGAATGCGCAAAAGCCGCCGTCAGGACAAGGCTATCGTCGATGAAATGGCGGCGACCATCATACTTAACGACTATATACAAAGTAAATCATATAACCGATGAAATTACCTATATATCTTTACGGACATCCCGTGCTTCGCCGAGAGTCAAAGGAAATCATGCCTGATTATCCCGATTTGAAGACACTCATATCCGACATGTGGGAGACCATGTATTATTCCGAAGGCGTAGGGCTTGCCGCTCCCCAGATAGGCAGAAACGACCGCATCGTGGTGATTGACGCGTCGCCTGTAGCCGAACACTTTCCGGAATGTGAAGGGAAGAAATTCACCCTGATAAATCCTGTGGTGGAAGTGCTTGACGGCGACACCGTAGTACGCGACGAGGGTTGCCTCAGCCTGCCCGACCTTAGCGAGGCTGTACCCCGCGTCGAGCACATACGTCTTAAGTGGGTGGATGAGAACTTCGAGCCACATGAGGAAGAAATCACCGGATTTCTTGCCCGTATAGTGCAGCACGAGTGTGACCACCTTGAGGCAAAACTCTACATCGACCACATATCGCCCATCCGCCGCCAGCTTATACGCGGCAAGCTCAACAATATAATCACGGGCAAGAAGCGTGTCGACTACCCGGTGCGCTACGCCCCTAAAAAGAAATAACCAATATTTATGGCTGACGACAAGAAAATAATATTCTCGATGGTGGGGGTAAGCAAAATCTATCCTCCCCAGAAGCAGGTGCTGAAAGACATCTATCTTTCATTCTTCTATGGAGCTAAAATAGGCATCATCGGTCTTAACGGCTCCGGTAAGTCATCGCTCCTTAAAATCATAGCAGGCATTGACAAGCAATATCAGGGCGAGGTAGTGTTCTCACCCGGTTATTCGGTCGGCTATCTCGAACAGGAACCCAAGCTTGACCCCGACAAGACGGTAATTGAGGTCGTACGCGAAGGTGTGCAGCCGATAATGGACCTCCTTGCCGAGTTTGACAAGGTCAACGAGGCATTTGGCGACCCCGACGTGCTTGATGACCCCGACAAGATGGATGCGCTGATTGCACGTCAGGCAGAACTGCAGGACAAGCTCGACGCCGCCGACGCGTGGAACATCGACAGCAAGCTCGAACGTGCCATGGACGCGTTGCAATGTCCGCCCGACGACCAGGTGATTTCAACCCTCTCGGGAGGCGAACGCCGCCGTGTGGCACTGTGCCGTCTGCTGCTCCAGCAACCCGACGTGCTACTTCTCGACGAGCCGACCAACCACCTTGACGCCGAGTCTATCGACTGGCTTGAACAACACCTTCAGCAATATCCCGGAACAGTAATCGCCATCACCCACGACCGCTACTTCCTCGACCATGTGGCTGGATGGATCCTTGAACTCGACCGTGGCGAGGGTATCCCCTGGAAAGGCAACTACTCGTCATGGCTTGAGCAGAAAACAAAGCGCATGGCACAGGAAGAGAAGCAGGCAAGCAAGCGCAGAAAGACGCTTGAACGAGAGCTGGAATGGGTGCGCATGGCTCCCAAGGCACGTCAGGCAAAAGGGAAAGCGCGTCTTAACTCTTACGACAAGCTTCTCAACGAGGACCAGAAAGCGCGCGAGGAACGTCTTGAGATATTTATCCCCAACGGCCCGCGTCTCGGCAACAAGGTCATCGAGGCTACGGGACTCGCAAAAGCATTCGGCAAAAAACAGCTCTTCAAGGACCTCGACTTCTCGCTGCCGCCAAACGGCATAGTGGGGGTAATCGGACCTAACGGTGCCGGAAAGACCACACTGTTCCGCCTCATCATGGGACAGGAAAAGCCCGATAACGGCACATTCGATGTCGGCGAGACAGTAAAAATCGCATACGTCGACCAGACCCATCACGACCTGCTGCCTGAAAAAACGGTATATGAAGTGATATCGCAGGGCACAGAGACTTTCCGTATGGGAGGCAAGGATATAAACGCCCGCGCCTATCTGTCGAAATTCAACTTTACCGGTGCCGACCAAGAAAAGAAAATCGGTGTGCTGTCAGGTGGTGAACGAAACCGCCTCCATCTCGCCATGGCGCTAAAAGAGGAAGGCAATGTGCTGCTGCTCGACGAGCCGACCAACGACATCGATGTCAACACGCTCCGCGCCCTGGAAGAAGGTCTTGACGACTTTGCCGGATGTGCAGTGGTAGTAAGCCACGACCGATGGTTCCTTGACAGGATATGTACCCACATCTTGTCATTCGAGGGTGACGGCAACGTGGTATTTTATGAAGGCTCCTACTCTGACTACGAGGAGTACAAGAAAGCGCGCAACGGTGGCAAAGAACTGCCGCGCAAGCGTTACCGCAAACTGATGGAATAAATCCACGATACCTTTTACCGGAGGATGTATCAGAATTCTGATACATCCTCTTTTTTATCGCCTTTGAAATCTGAAAACTAAAAACCGGAAAACTCCCTCATCTGCCGCGGATAAATGAATCGAGGTCGGCATCTGATTCCATATTGAAACGCTGACGTATGCGATAACGGCTTTTGACTACACTGTCACGCGATATACCGAGAGCGAGGGCAATCTCTTCGTTGGTCTTATACAGATAAATCAGCATGCAGATAATCTCCTGACCCGAGGTAACGCCGGGAAAATCTCGCCGAAGACCGTCGATAAATCCGGGATGCAATTCCGAGAATGTGCGCCTGAAATCCTCTTCATGCCTCTTTTCAAGCAAAACGGGCTGTAACTGAAGTTTCTCCTCAGCGGCATGACGCTCCTCCACCTCCGTATTAAGTTGTTCGATACGCGTATTAAGCATGATGCGGTCATCAAGAAGATTATTGATATGCGCGGTCTTCTCATTGATTTCACGGCGGTCATTACGACGTTTTGTAACGAAAAACCCCACAATACCAATTATCACGAGCACAGCGATAATCAATCCGTAAACCACCCGCTGACGCATCATCGACATTTTCATTTCAAGCACTTCATTTTCAGCGCGCACACGCGATGTCTGATAACGCAGGTCGGCGCCCGTCACCGCATCCAGCTTTTCATGATTCAGAATGGTGTCGTTCAATTCATCATATCTCAGAAATTCATTTAGCAGAGATTGAGACATGCCATTTTTGGCATAAGCGGTCATTAACGGCTTCATATACAGCATCTCTGTGTCGATATCGCCTATTTCACGCAATTCGGCAACAGCCTCCTCAAGGAGAGCCACCCCTTCCTTGACCTTGCCTTGCGCTATATAGGCATTGCCGAGCGCCGCCGATTTCATAGCCGGAAACCATGCATCGGGATGGTTAAGACTTTCAAGAGTCTTAACACACGCATCAAGTGAGTCGGGATAAAGCCCTGACTCAACCATGTAGTCGGCACGCTGCAGCATTACCGATTCCCTGAGTTTATTTTTGTCGGCGCGCGTCTTGCCTTCGTCAATAGCTTTCAAAGCCATGTCGTAGCAATACATCACGGAGTCGGCATCACCGACGGCATCATATACGGCTGCGGCAAAACAATAGAGGTCGCTTGAAAGCCTTCCGCCAAGACGGTCGCTCAATTCAAAGCCCTTGCGAAACGCCTCCTTTGATTCAGGAATCATTCCAAGTATCCGGTAAAGGTCGCCCAGGTCACCGTAAAGCTGTATCGCCCCTTCCCCCGGCTTATACTCCGGATGATCATGAATCCAGGTCTCGGCTTCCTGCAGATAAGAGATTCCCTGCCGGTAATCACCCACATAATTATAAAAAAGCCCCATCTGGGCAAGCACTTCTACGGGGTCATCTTTTGAACGACCGGCACGAAGATCCTCGACAGCCTGCCGCTGCATGGCTATATATTCCTCGGCAGGGGCATCATTGTCACATAGCACCCATGCGCGCTGATGTGCCGAGGTTGAATCAATCGCCACCGACCAGCTTTCAGAAGATGTCACGGCAGAATCACCGCATCCCCACAGAAGAGGAAGAAGACTAAAAATAATAAGTATATGTTTCATGCCAGTAAAGTTAACTAAAAATTCCACATAATCGGCATCGCCCTATCCGGACAAAACGATTCACATTTATACCCCACTATTAATCAACTTGTTAACTCTGTCCATGATTCTGTCCGCCCGAAAATTAGCAAAAACTGAACTACACATATTATTTTCGCGGAAAAATCATGATATGATTAATGACGATACGTAGAAGCCCGCCCCGACCAAACTGAGTCCGCGCAATATTTTTGCAAATCAAAATTGTTTTTTTAAAGATTTGCATTAAATTTGCGACAGCCGTGTCACATGACAATTCACGGCTATGACATTTGGAAAGCGTTTATCCGGCGCTTGATTCTTGTTCGGTATGAAATCTGGCAGTTTCATTACATGTTTTCGGCAGGAGTTAAGCAACGATAGATGTTCATGGTTATGTATTCCTTTATGAAATACATATAAGCGTGGGCTTCTACGTTGCTCGTTTCCCGAAAACAGGCAAGCCAGAGCCTCATACCGAGAGTCGAGCAACCGATACAGACTCTCACGCTTTTGTATTTTATAATGCCGACGAGGAGAAGTCCGTGGCAACAAAAACCAATCAACATGCGCCACAATTACATTGCAGTACCCATTCTCGCCTTTCTTATCGGCTCCGGAGCCGCTGCTGCCGGAGAAAATGCCGATGCACGATTCAAGATTTCAATAACCGGAGGATTTGACTACTCCGTGAGCACCCTTGACGCATCATCCTCGCTAATCACCGACCAAGACGGGGAGGTGATGAGCGATCTTGTCGCAGACAAGGATGCCCTGAGGACTCTTAACCGTAACAACGATTATAAACTTGAACAACAATTCATGGACCTCCGCGCCGAGTATAGTTTTATAACCGGTGCGAGTGTATGGGTTGGTGTCGGTGTAGTCACCACGTCGATGAGAAATTCATATTCGGAAACCGACGAGTTGCAGACCAAGTCGGCAAGCGAAAACCCTACATTTCTTCTCAAAGGCGGCGTGAATTACACCTACACGTTTGCCGGCGGGACGTTCCTGACACTTGCCCCATCCGTAGCATGGAACAAATCTGACAACAACCTGCTGTCATTCAGCCAGGATGACCGGACAGCAATATATCACGGCTACGGACTGAGCCGCGATGTATTCCGCTGGGATATCCCGCTATATGCCGGTCACACATTCGGGAAATGGACCCCGTTTGTAGGCATCGCCTATACCGACTACCGTATAAAAGACCGATTTGACAGCACGGTTTCTTATGTCGGGGAAGACTTCCCCATCACCATCGAAGAGACTTACCGTTCGCGTAGCAAGATAAACGGCATCGCCGGATGCCGCTTTGCCATAGCCGATAATCTCGGAGTAAAACTCGAAGGGCGTTTCAGCCGCAACATCGCAGCCCAACTATCATTTTATTTCACACTTTAACAACCTTCCCGATGAAAAAACTACTTCAACTATTACTATTTATCTCCGCAATCACGTGTATTCACCAATCCGCCTACGCCGACCTCCCGGATTATGTGGAAAAGGAGATATGGTCAGACTCATGGACGGTATATGCCTCGGAATTTTATAACGGCAAGCAATATGTCGTGCAACTATACCAAAACGACCATCAGACAAAACACTGGGAGATGCGACTCATCGAACTCAAAATCAACGATAACGTCACGCTCTCGGACAGCCGCTACTGGGTACTCGATGATGGTAAAAACAGAGAGCCGAACAACAGATACTACAATGCAGCAATGGAGGAATTCAACGGACGGCTGTTTATATACATACAATGTAACAGCCAGAACTATTTCTATTCTTTCCAGACTGACAACCATGGCAACGCGACACTTACGAAACTTAATTGTCCGGTAAAAAACAATCGACGATATTGTTTCAGTATGACCAAATACCGCAACTCACTTGCCATTATCTGTGGCGGGAAAGAAATAAGAGAACCGTGGTGGACATGGAGCGAAATGGCTCTTGAAGTTACATTTACCCATGATGACCCCGGAAGCCCCTCGGCAGTGTGGAAGACCGGAATTACATCTAAACATTTTGAATATGTCGAAAACATGTCGTATGGCACAAATGACTTCGATGCAACAAACTGGATAGGTGTAAGGGAGAAATATGTCGATGGCGGAATGAAACCGGTTATGGTCGAGGAGCTGATTATAGGTCAATTCCGTAAAAGCGATGGCACGTTTCTTGCAAGTCATTTCCATGGGGAACTTGACGACCTTCTCGAAGGTGGCGATCAAGTGGGCAAATGGAAAAACGGATGGCGATCGGGATTTAAATTGACAGGCGATTCCCATGGCTCCGACGGATTCGGGCTTAAGCTTGTAGAGGGACAGATTACCAATGTCGGACTCGCGAAAAACGCGGAAAACATAAACAACCCTATTCAGTTCATATCGGCATTTGATCAACAATATGTAACGGGCAATATCCACCAGCGTCAAATAATATGCTATGAATATGACCCGGTTGAGTATTATTTTAAGGAAAACACCCCTGCGGTCACTTACAATTTCGCGACAAACCTTCCTTACGGTAAATTCGGAGCGTGCTCGGTATCCGTACCTATTCCCGATGAGACTTACGAACCGGGAGGAGTAAGAGTGCAATCCTACCAGAGGTATATCAGCATTTTCCGAAGTGGCGGCTGCGGCAACCACTTCAACAAGCATAGCTACTACTCTATGATTAAATCAAATAGAATAAAAGTGAAACGCTTCGCGGCAAATACAGCCGACCTTCTCGGAAGTGCCGCCGGACGCAAGGCTTGCACACTCGTCGGTGTAATCGAGGGGGCACCTCCTACTGTGGTCGACAACGGACCGATGTACCGTGAAATTTGCGGCGCGACGGGCAATGTATCCTCGATAGCTTTCGGTACGTCAGAGAGCAAATCGGTAAGGTCGGAAAACTCTACCACATGGGGACACAGCAATGTAGGCGGATTTGACGGTTACGGTGCTTCACTCTCCTCTTTCAGCATCATGGGCGGTGGAGGTTACGAAGTGACCAAGACCACCGCAGAGGAAAAAACATTCACCACCTCTCATACCACCAGCTTGTTCAATACCAATGCCGACATGGCTTCGACCGGATATTACATCTACATCATCCCACAGCTCGACCAGTATGTAGGACAGGTGTACACCCCCGACGGAATGTCGCAGTTGACCGCTGCCGGCGACCTGCTTACCTACGTACAGACCGGAGCAAACATGGCATTCATCAGCTATCGTCTCGACGATGAAAAAATCGGTGATAAAATCAGGCTGAAAAAGCCGCTCGACCTGCAATCCTGGAAAGAGCGGGGCGTGGAGCTGTTTGACAACTACGGCAATATCGGGCGGCCCATATATGACGAGTATATCAATGCCATAACCGGCAATGTCAACACCCTGCAGTCGACAGTAACCAATAGTTCGACTACCACAAAGACATCTTCGTGGGAACTGATGATCAACACCCATTTCTACCGTAATCACTCGGGAGGGTCGATGACATGGACATCATCAACCAGCTCGACTGTAGGCAAGGATGTGACCATATCCATCAATCCGGTATCGACCGACTATTTCAGCATGATGGAGCGTGATCGGCCCATATATTACTACGGCTTGCAGGCATATTGCCTGAATGACCCGAACAACGGGGCGACAAGAGAATATTATGACGATCTTATCCGCCGCGAAATCATGGACAAGACCGATACACCTTTCATCATAGCATGGAAAGTGGTCAGCACCGCAGGGGAGATTATCATGAGTCCGCCCATGTCGGGTATCGACACTGCCGAGGAAAATGGATACAACTTCTTCGTTGAAGGCACCACCGACGGACTGCTCATCAGATGTGACGCACCGCAGACCATCGAAATATACAATACGGCGGGTGTACGTGTAGCGTCACGCGATTGCGTGAACGGCGACAATAATTTCACCTTGCCATCCGGAATGTATGTAATCCGCAATGCCGTGAAATCGGTTAAAGTCATGCGCCGATAAAGGTCCGGACAACAAATAAGCATGGGGTCGCTCTGTTACCTGTCAGCAGGTAGCCGGGCGACCGCCGTTTTATCTACCCCGACAGAATAGACAGATGCATAGACAAATGCTTTTATGCCGTGATTTTTTAGTTAAATCAATAATTTTATATTTTCATTCTCGATTATTGTTATTAATTTTACATTTATTACATTTAATCCCCGTTGAGAATAACCGGGTTAATATAATTTAATTAAATATTATCACATAACTAACTGCAATAAAATATAACTTTAAACTAATAACAATGTCGAATTTTAAGATTACCAAAGCGCTCCCCGCTCTTACTGCGGCAATAATGCTTTCAGGCATGGCGGCATGCAGCGATGATGATATCATTGCTCCGGAGCAGCCAACGGAAAATTCAATACCGGGTCAGGATGTCGGCATCAGAAACCTGAAGGTGAGTTTGCCAAGGCTTTCCCGCTTCGATAAAGTTGTCAACCATGTATCTTGTCGTATTCATCTGAAAGGAAAGAAAGACCGGGTGACATTCCCGGTCAACACATTTCTGTCGGCTGACAAAGACTCAATCTATATAGAGGCTGACGACCCGATACTCGCCGAACTTCCTCACCAGATGTATCACCTCAATTATGTCACCTTCCCTGACAGAAGCATGACAAGGAGCGAGGATAAGGAAGTATCGGAAGACACCATATTTGTCGGGGCGCGCCTCAGCATAGAAAATCCTGACGACATCAAGTTCCGCAGTTCGTTCAACGTCGGTGCCAACTCCATCGGCTCGGGCACTGAAGAGGACCCATGGATTATAGCGAGCGGCGATGACTTCATGCTGCGCATATCCGACCCGATGACAAGAGGCGAGACTCACGACGGTAAATTTTTCGAGATTACACGTAATCTTAATCTTAACACGGCAGCCGTAACTTCCGGAAAAGGCTGGGAACCGGCGGGACATAACAACATCAACGGCGGCTCCACCGACTTCAACGGCACCATCGACGGCTGTGACAATTATATCGAGAACTTATACTGCTATACCGATGCCGGTTGCGGAGGACTTTTCTATAGCCTCGGCGAGAAAGCCTATATCCACAATCTTGAAATGAGGCGCGTGATGCTGATAGGCAACTCCGACCTCGGAGCCTTTGCATGTACCTCCAAAAAGGGTTGCCGACTCGATTCCATAGAGGTAAACGGCACTATCGAGGGAAAGGTGAATGTAGGCGGACTCATCGGTAACGGTGATGCCGATATCAGAGTGTGCATATCCTCTGTTGACATAGTGTCTCCCGATGCCCAAAACTATATAGGCGGCATGATCGGAAGGGCATCCTATGCTTCGTTTACCGACTGTTTACGTACCGGCAGAATCGATGCTCCGAATGCCATGTATGTAGGAGGCTATCTCGGAGGTGGAGGTCGCTCAAGCATTCCATTCTCGCGTTGCTACGTAAGCGGAAGCATTTCCGGAAATAGTAATGTGGGCGGATTTGCCGGCGCCTGTTACTCCGAATTCACAGCCTGTCATGCCGGAGCAACATTGCCTCAAGATTCGTATGCCTACACCCTGCAATGGGATATCTTCGGAATCAATAACAGGATGACCCCGATGCCTCTCGAAGTGGAAGGAAAGAAATATAATGTAGGTGGTTTCGTAGGTACTTCCAACGAATTGAAACTTCATGGTGAAAACAGTTTTGCCTATAGCAGCCCGGCAAAGCCCAATATCGTATCTGACCCAAACGACGAGACAGGAGACGGTACAGGCGCGCTCGCAGGATACTGTAATTATCAAGGCGAACCGGGTGCCAAATTTACATCCTATGCCTATGTGAAAGGAGACCGGTACACAGGAGGAATAATCGGCAGTGGCGAATTTAAGGGAGAAGGCACATTCATCAATTACGGCAACGTAACCGGTGGCAACTGCACAGGTGGAGTAATCGGGATGGCGACCTGCGAAAATCGCTCTGATACATTTAAAATCAACTGTAAAAACACAGGCAATGTACAAGGCAATTCGTATGTGGGTGGTATCATCGGCGATATTGACCGTAACGTCGACAATGCCTTGATGGAAAACGACGGTAATGTTGAGGGTAAGGGTGAACGCGTTGGCGGATTGTTTGGCAATTCCAACTCCATTGACCTTGCCGAAGGAAGTCATGTAAGCAATGAGAACGGCTCATTAAAAATCTCGGGTACGTCTCGTGTTGGTGGAATTTCCGGTGACATAAGCGTAGGAGGGGGAGAATATCTCAGCCGGAATTATTGTCCGGTTTATGCAAATATCATCAGTTCCGCCGGTCTGGCAGGAGGTCTTTTCGGAGCCGCCGGTGTCGGTGGAAATCATTACTCTCAGCCCGATATGTTTGACAAGCATTATCCGGTGAGGGTATCCATTACTGTGACAGGGGGCGACAATGTAGGTGGCGCCATCGGTCTTTTTATTACATCAGATTGTGCGACAATCAACGGATTTGACGATAAACTGCAAGCATCAATCACCACCTCCGGCAACATTGCAGGCGGTATCATAGGTCGTGTGACAAACGATGCCTCCAAAGATATTTACATCCGGGATTGCCACAGTTTTTCCGCCATCAAGTCGACAGCGACCGGAGAGGTCTCGGGCTTCGGAGGTATCATCGGATGGACTGAGAACAGTAATGGCGATATAACCCATGATATCAAGATTGAGAAATGCTCGTTCCATGGCAGCCTGAGCGGTCCAAACATGACTGCCGCAGGCGGTATTCTCGGATACACGGCAGCTTGTAGAGTGACATCGTGCTACAATGCCGGACGGGTCGACGCAGTAATGTCGGTCGGCGGTCTGGTAGGGCGCCTTGACGGGTATGGCTACATCGCCAACTGTTTTAACATGGGAGAGGTACCGTCGGTTTCCGGGCGCAAATGGCTTGCAGGAATCCTTGGACAAAAGGAAGATCACAACTCCGAGAAGGTGACAATTTCTGCATGCTACAATGTCGGGCAAACCGGTTGGGGCATCGTCGGCGGTGAGGACAAGGCTAAAATCGATTGTCAGAACTGCCTGTACCTCGATACGGCAAGTAACGGTGACATGAACGGGAGCGGCTCACACGATGTGACGGCAAACGAACTGCGCAACAACCAATACTACGGGTTCAATTACCTCTCCGTATGGGATTTCCATTATGGCGAGGCAGCTCCCACTCTTAAAGGCATACCTATGTTTAACGAAAAATTACCACTTCAGATTGAAAAATAATTGCCGATATGAACAAGATGTATAGATATATCAACTCTACGATAGTCGGTGCACTGATTGCATTGCCGTTACTGCTGGCGGGTTGTAGCGATGACAATATTATCGATGATCCGGAAAGCGAAAGTTTCGGTTCACAGCAGTCCGTAGAGCTTCCCGCCGATTTCAGTGCGGTTCTTCCTCAGGGAGAAACCACACTTTCTCTAATCTATGATACCGGCAAACCGCCGGTATCGGTGAAAGTGAATCATTATATAAGTAATGGCAAGTCGGTGTTTGACTTCGGGCGTAGTCTGCGCACCGGCAACTATGTGATTGCATCCGCGACCCGGCGTGACGAGGACGGTATCCCTCAGGATACCCACATAGGCTGCACGATGAGAGTGAGCGCAAATCAGAATAGCATTTATCCATCGACATTTGATGTAGCCAAGGCATTGTTCGGCTCCGGTACGGCGGAAGACCCTTACCGTATCGCATCTTCTAAAGGACTGAAAGTGATGCGCGAACTTTTTGCCGATGGAAAGCACCCGTCAAAAGATGTCTGCTTCCTACAGCTCGCCGACATAGACATGACCCGCGACTACAACAAGGGCTTCGAGCCGATTGCCCCCAAATCGGCATACCCGTTTGAAGGAAATTATGATGGGGGCGGTCATTCGATATATTACTGCGCCGTGCGTACACTCGATGGCAAGGGCGCTCCCACAACCGGTGTGGTACCCGCAACCGGACTATTCGGATATGTTGCGGGTGCGACATTCCGCAATATTACGATGGTTGACCCCGTGAGCATCGGCGCAGGCTCTACCGGCACACTGATTGGTGCCGTAGTGGGAATATCCGGAATCGACCAGACGCCTACCGTACTCCGCAATATCCGTGTGCGTCAAGAGTCATCTACAGCGTCAGAGGTCTACGGCACTAACTTTGTCGGCGGCATCGTGGGCGGAGTGGATGCAAATGCACTGCTGATGATGACCGCTTGTGTTAATGAGAATCTACCAGTGAGCAACGAAAAAGAAGGCTCTTTCATTGGCGGACTCGTGGGTGGCGGTACTATCAATGCCACAGCCGTGCTCGACAGCTGCGTCAACCATGCAAGAGTCTCCGCCGCCGGTGTGCGCTGCACTGGCGGTATAATCGGTGGCGTGGAAGCCGCAAATATCTCCAACTGTATCAACTATGGCGGAGTGAATGCACCCTCATGTATGGGTGTAGGCGGTATCGCGGGCGGTCTCGGCACATCCTCGATGGCAGCGGTCGTTAATGAAGGCGAAGTAACCGGAAGCATGGGAACGGGAGGTATTCTGGGTAGTACTGTGATGAACCGCGAAGATGGAAGTTTCAATGACATCATCATGACATCGGCACATAATTACGCCACAGTGCGCGGTACCGACAACACCGGCGGTATCGTAGGTGAGGCGCAGGCGATGTTATCAGACTGCTACAACAGAGGACAGGTAATCGGCTCCGGCACTTTTGCCGGGGGCATGATGGGCTTTGCTCCTGTCGCCGTGATTCATTCATGCTACAACAACAGTCCTGTCAATGCCAGCGTATGTGCCGGAGGTATAGTGGGTAGATCCGCTTATTATATCCTTACATCCAACTCCAATTTAGGTGTGGTAAATTCATCAAACGGCATGGCTGCGGGCATACTCGCGCTCGGCGGAAGCACCGGCATGATAAATTTCTGTACAAACTATGGAGCGGTCTACGGCTCCGACATCACGGCTGGCATTATTGCCAGGGCAGGCGACAGCTATTCGCTCAACGCCAAGGATGTCAGCTCCTTGATTGTTTCTTACGGCAAGACAACCAACAAGGTTATTAAGGCTCTAAAGACCCCGCCGGCAAAAGTGTCGGAATTCAAGGCTATGTTCAAGAAAGGTCAGAAAGTGCTTAAAATATTTACTTCCACAAAAGACCTCCTTGAGACAATAGCAACCCCCTTGCAGCTACAGGACCTCAGTCACTGGGACACGCTTTACGACAAGGAACTTCCGGCACGTAACGAGGAACTTGTGGCGCGTATGCACTCCGAGGTGACCGCATCAATGCCTGCCTTCAGCTTCGGTCTTAAGGGACTTGACGGGCTACCCGAAATGGTGCATGGCAATATGACCGACTTTGACAATAGCTTGCAAGGCGATGATGACGATCTTCTTACCGATGCCATCCATGACCGTCTTACTGAAATTAACGAACAAGTGGCAAAGGTAGAGAAAGCGCGCGAAATTTTAATCGCCGCCGCCTCATGCGTTCTTGCCGTCGCCGGTATGGTGGTATCGGGAGGAGCTGCCACTGCAGCGGTGCTGGTGTGCTCTGCAGCCGTATCCACAGTCGGCACACTGACACAACGGTTTGACAACTGCGTGGAGATATCCCAATGCTGCAATTTCGGAGACATAAATGCGGGCGACAATGGCTACGGTATCGTGGCACGTCTCGGCGACCATGTGCGTCTGCAAGATTGCCTGTCGGTAGGAGAAGCGTCAGGTTACGGGGTAAGTGACAAGTCTGAAGCACTGTTTGACGACATCAAGGTTTACCGTACAATTTCCGTAGGTAAGGCAAATCAACGTGCTTTCTCTCATGGAAATGCCATGTCACAGTTCGGTAATTTCTCGCTGGTCGAAGATGATTATTTCATAGGTGGAGCAAGTGAAACAGGAGTTGCAAAAGCAGCCCGTCTCGCTGACAAGTCAACATATACCGGTTACGCAGTAACTTATCCCTATGATTTTGACGACAAACACTACTGGAATTTCATGGTGGCTCCTGTTCCGGCGCCATACAACAACTTATATTTCAGCTTCAGATAGTATCCATCTTATAACCATACCGAGGGGTTGTGTCAAAAATTAGGCACAACCCCTTTTTATATGAAAATATGTTGTAAAACATTTTTTGAGCGTACAGTGTTATATTGATGATTCACTTAATAAGATTATAACTAAAATTTAGCTGTTATGAAAAGTATTAGAAAATGTCTATCTGTCACCCTTACCGCAATCGCAGCAAGTTGTTTCATCGCATCCGCACAAGTCCCGCGCTTGAACACGGGAGTAGGTCCGGCAATAGCGGGAAGCTACAATCCTAATGAATTACCTGAACGGGCACTCGACTTTCTACGCGATTACTATGGCTCACACTACGCACAGAGTTGTGAAAAAGATTATATGACCGAAAATTATGAATTGACGATGACCGATGGTACAGAAATCGAATTTGACTATCAGGGAAAAGTCATGGAGATTGATGCCCCCGATCATTCGGCAATCAGCAAGGAAGCTGTAAAAAATATCCTCCCTGGCAAAGTATATAAGAAGCTGACCGAGCTTGGGGTAGAGGATAAGGTTGAGAAAATTGACCGTGAAAAAAGAGGATTTGACATCGAATTTACCGATGGGAGCTCACTTCATGAGCTTTTCATCACCTCAGAAGGGAAACTGCTTGCTCAAAAATAGAGAATAGACACACTATATTACATATATAGAATAATGGCTGCATCCGGTTCATGTCGGAAGCAGTCATTATTTTTCTTTAAATAAATCGTGCCTTGAGATGATTCCCGGCGGAAACACCTATTCCCCAAGGGGAATCATCCACGTTTAGCCGTGGGTTGAGCGAAGCGATACCCACGGAAAAGTGCGCACCCGTAATTGTTTCCCGGAGGGAATCATCCGCGTTTAGCCGTGGGTTGAGCGAAGCGATACCCACGGAACAGGCGCGCACCCGTAATTGTTTCCCGGAGGGAATCATCCGGCGCGATCCAGGATGATTCCTGGCGGAAACATCCGCCTTCGCCTGCTCTCCGTCGGTATCGCTACGCTCAACCGACGGCTAAATCCGGGATGTATCACTGCGCGATACCCGCCATGCTGTAACCCCGGAGGGTGCGGGCTGCCTTCCAGGCGCCCCTACTGCTACGCGATGATTCACCAGCCGGTGTAGGGGCGAGTGGAAGCTCGCCCGTCAGCCACGTTGCGCGGTCTTGCCGGGGTACGGGTAAAAAAAAGAGGCTGCAAGGGATGCTTGCAGCCTCGAAGGGGGCGGTTACCTACTCTCCCACTTTCGCAGTACCATCGGCGTGGCGGGGTTTAACTTCTCTGTTCGGAATGGGAAGAGGTGGAGCCCCCGCGCTATCACCACCTTTGTCTTTTTGCCTTTGTCCTGCGTCATGCACCGCCGTGCATGACCGGTGTGTCTCAGGAAAGACGGCGGTCAGTGACCTGGAAGCGTACACAAGAACCGTCTCGAATCTCTCGCGACTCGCTTTTCTTCTAGCCAGCCTTTGTTGTCGGGGGGCTGAGCCCCGGGAAAGGGTTCGGGCGATTAGTAACGCTCGGCTGTGTGCATTGCTGCACCTGCACCTGCGTCCTATCTACGTCGTAGTCTACAACGACCCTAATGTGGAGATCTTATCTTGGGGAGGGCTTCGTGCTTAGATGCTTTCAGCACTTATCCTGACCAGACGCGGATACCCGGCGGTGCACCTGGCGGTACAACCGGTAAACCGGAGGTCTGTCCAACACGGTCCTCTCGTACTAGTGTCGGAGCCCCGCAAATCTCCTGCGCCCACAACAGATAGAGACCGAACTGTCTCACGACGTTCTGAACCCAGC